>Ga0208769_1000686_pt1 | contig 15874 bp, 20 predicted proteins | sample AntAceMetag02UKC_FD_184768 | JGI IMG/M metagenome (GOLD analysis project Ga0208769, IMG submission 184768) | Saline lake microbial communities from Ace Lake, Antarctica- Antarctic Ace Lake Metagenome 02UKC (SPAdes) (version 2) | ecosystem: Environmental > Aquatic > Non-marine Saline and Alkaline...
TTGACACTCATATTTCTTTATCATCATTCTCCTTTAGAATACCATCTTTCTTTCGGTTTGTCTTTTTTTAAAAATTTTTCTACTTGTACCTTATTATTATTCTTCCTACCATATATTTTATGAAATTTATCATGACACTTTTTACAAAATGTTATTCCATTATCAATAGCAAATCTTAATTTAGGCCATTGAGCAAAATTCTTAATATGGTGTGGGTGTAATTTAACATTATCACCTTTTTTACTTCTCCTACCACATTTCTGACAGATATAATCATCTCTTTCAAAAATCGCCTCTCTCCAAAGTTTAAATTCAAGAGATGTTCTAACTATCAAATGTTTAGGTGTGATTCCACCTTTCCAAAAGAAACTCTTTTTCCCCCTATGAGCATTACCCATTTTTATTCTAGTTTCTTTTGAATGAACCTTTCCTTTATGAGATTCTACCATTTTTTTTCTTGTTTCCATTGAATGATGTTTACCTATATTCCAAGGTGTATGCCCTTTTTTAAATCCAAACTTATTTCCTTTCATTCTTTTTCTAAGTTTTTGTAAATAATCCTTTCCTTTTAATACTTTCTGTCCCTTTTTTAAACACATCATTTGTTTTTTATTAGGAGTTTTTCCCCACATTGGATTTTTATTACCTCGCTTAGACAAAGACATTCGTTTTTTACAGAGTTTTGTTCGTTTGTATATTCCTCTTGGCATATCTATATTATATTGACTCTTTCTTGTTTTCTCAATGCAAAATAGCTTGGATATCTTTCGATTTGCCCCACAGTTGTTTCAACGTGCTTAATAACTATATCTTCAATATACCCAAATTTATATCCCGAAAGACTTAATTTCATACAAAAAGCCCTATCTCCTCCTGCATGTTTAGGTACGGGAAACTCCCAACCATTAGAATCTTTCGTCCAAGCATCTCTATAACCAATCATACATATACCGCCTATAAATGGTGTCAACCCTATATTAAATTCTTTAATATGTCCATATCTATTTACTCCTCCACGATTACCTATTAATCCCTTAACATAGGGAGAAATAACAAACTTTTGGGTTAATACGTTGATACACTTTTTCAACCATCCGTCCGTTTCAATTTCAACATCATTATCCAGCTTCAAAATTATGTCTGCTTCATCACCAATCCTATCAATGGCAAAATTGACTCCTCTATTTATGCCAATGTTTATCCCTAAAGGATAGATTTTAAGATTATAAATGTCTTTATGTTTATTGAGATAATTTAATGTTCCATCTGTACTTGCTTGGTCTATAATATAATGATCATAAGGGATGTGTGTTTTATTGTGAAGACTTTCTAGTGTTCTTTTTGTGTAATATAAACGGTTTTTTGTAAGTGAGAATATGGCAATCTTCATTTTTTTATTAATTTTTCTTTAAAATATTTTATCCATTGCTTTCTGGTGAAATTAACCACGGAATTACACTTATTACATAAACTAATTAAATTAGATTTTTTACAATTTTTCTTATCATAGTCTATATGATGAATTGATAATTTTCTATTATATTGGTTTAATTCATCTTTTTGTAATTTACCACAAAGCTGACAAGTATAATTATCTCTTTTTCTAATTTGTTCTTTTAGGTTTTCATTAAATTCATATGAATAAGGTAATCGTGCAATTCCGCCTTTCCAATTAGAATTACCTGAACCTCTCATTTTTTGAGAATGTTTAGGTCTTTTTCTTCCTAATAATCTTTTAGAATGTCCTGGACTTTTATTACCGATGCGTGATTTTGCATAACATGTTGTACTACAAAATATTCCCTTAAATCCCTTTACTTCTAGATAACAAGGTGCAAAACTGAACTCCTTCCCACAATATTGACAAATTCTTTTAATTTTTGGTTTAACATTTTTATTACCTAATATTTTAGCTCTTTTTATACGGATAGGATCTTTACCAGAACATTGACGACTACAAAATTGTCTATGATAGTTTTTCCATGCTACAAACTTTTTTCCACAAGTTTGGCATATAACTACTTCTTTAGCTGGAGTTAATTCAATATTCATACTTTATAATTATATTATACTTTATAATTATAAAGTATTCAACTTCCTTTATAAACATCCTTTGCTAAATTTTGTATATGAGTTCTAAATTGTTTCGTACTTGGTGAAAAATCTCCTCCCATTGGATTTTGTTGTCCTATGTTCGAATCTCCCCAATGATATTCAGTAATCACTTCTGGGACATGGACAATCCTTTTTCCTGCCTTACCAAATCTAACCATTAATAGCCAGTCACCTTTTCTTTCCCAAAAAATATCCCAAAAGCCAATGTCATTGATGGATTGGATAGTGTGCATAATATCCGATGTATCGATGTAATTACCATTATTAATTTGCGTTAAATTATAAGGAAGGCTTTGTTTTCCCATAAATCTCTTTTCATTAGGATTATTACTTTTATAAACTCTATCACCATAGACGACATCTACTTGATGTTTAATAATTGCTTTATAAAGTACTTCTAAATGATTAGGGAGATAAGTATTATCATCGTCTAAATAACAAATATAATCACCTCTGGCTATTATTATTCCTATATTCTTTGGTCTAACCATGTAACCAGTGTTGTAAGGTAATCTCATAGCAATTAATCTATCTTCACCATCTGGGAGTTTGATATTGGGAGGTTTATCACTATGGTCGTCAACTACGACAATTTCAAAATCTTTAAATGTTTGAGCCAATACGCTGTCAATGGCTCTTTGAAGTAGTTTTTCTCTGTTATAGGTAGAAATGATTACTGAAATTTTGGGTTTCATATAAATTTGAACTTTGTATCTTTTGGTAGTTTCATAATGTTTTCCATAGTCTCAATAAGTCCATTACCTTGAGTATCCTGTATGTGGCCATGCCCTCGCAAAATATTCAGGGGAGGCGGGCTATCTTTAATATTCCAATTATATTTAATTCCATCTCTCGGATCGTCAGGATGAAGCATTATTTTATATTTAAGTTTCTTTAATTTTTCATACATGACATCAGAAAGTTGCCAATATGGGGCACGATAAATAGGAGCAAAATGGTATGTCTGATGTAATCTAGCCCTATTTTGAAGAAACTTTAGACTAACATCCTCATTGTGTTTATGAGAATAACCATGCATACATAATTGAATCCATGATAATCCACCTATGTATTCTATAAATTCATTTGAACATTGACTAGGAACAGTGAATAAGTTTACTTTGAAATAAGGAAACTCATTTTTTAACATCCACAGCCAATCTAGTCTATTGTTAGTTTCACTAAAATCGTCAAAGTCTAATGTACAAGTTTTCATTTTGGTTTTCTCACCATTGCTGATGTTAATAAATCATTAACCGAAACTGTCTTTCCATACTCAAATCCAACTTCTTCTAATAGTTTTTTCATAGCTGTATGAGATATTCTCCAATAATCATCATATCCTCCTGTTGCGTGATAAGGATGAACAAAAGGACAATCGATAATCAAAAATCCTCCAGTTTTTAATAATCGATAACACTCTTTAATTGCTGATCTAAAATCAAATATATGTTCCAATGTTTGACTGAAAATAATCAAATCCCATTTCTTCCCTGGTAGTTTAGTATCACAAATATCGGCAACAATATCAGGATTAACTCTTTTAAGTATGTCTAATGTTTTATAATCATTCCCGATACCAAAATATTTATAATTCCCTCCTGGTTTAGGATCACCATCAATTCCAATCTCCATTACTTTCCATTTTTTATTATAAGGTTTTAATATTCGACTATAATGCTCCATTATCTTAAAAATAGTCTTTCTTATTTCACTTGCCATATTATATTGATTTAAAACCATCTTCTTGCTTTGGGACTATATCAGGAGTAGGAGTTCTCTCTCCAGTCCATTCAAGAATACTTCTAACCGCATCTTTTCTTCTTCCAGCGTGTCCACCAGAAGCACTAAGTCCTCTATGTTTACTACTAAGAGGTATTGGCCCATTTTCGTTATTGTAAGGAATTACATAGTTTTTTGCTTTATCCAAGTATTTATTGCTTAAGCTAAGAATAATGTCGTCTTCAGTCATTGGCATGTCTGGATTAAGTTTCTTTAACTGGAATGAATTTGCCAATTTATTTCTGTGACAGAAATGAATCATTCCCATGACAAGATCTACCTCTTTCTCTTTATTGGTAAACCAATTACTACCATCTAAAGAATAAAGTCCATCTTTGGGAATATTTCTACCATAATAACCAAGAATTGATTCAGGATATTTTTTATGATAAACAAGAAAATTCTCAATGGTTCCTGGTTTCATTACCACATCATCATCAATAAATAACCAATGATCTATTTGGTATTTAGCTAATGCTACAGCATGACGCATAATACAACGGAAGTTTTCTTGAGAATTGATATTTATACAACCAGAGAAATTAACAGTCGTTTCGGGATTATTATTCCATATATATACAGCTTCGGGTTTGTGGGTTTGGTGTAGTGCTGAATCAACAACTCTTGGAGTTGTGTCAGGCCTCATGTAGTTTAAAATAAATACTCCTACCTTTTCCATTTACTTATCCTTTCTATAACTTTTAACATCTCCTAATTGATGTAGTTCTATTTTATCATAAGAACCAGAATCAAATCTCCCTCCTTTAAAACTGTAACCTCCTTTTTTTCCAATAGTCTTATGTAATAAAACGTTTGTGTGTATTCCAGCGTATCCAGCTTTTTGAGCACAAACTTCCAGAACATGATCTCCAGCGAATGCTAATCCATATAATTTACTTATTGATGTACGAAATTCTTGGTACGAACTTCTATCTCTCCATAGTTTATTGAAGTCAATTTTTCTGATTAAGTCAAAATAAGGCCTAATAAGAGGCTTAATCTTTTTAGCACTTTCTTTCCAAAATCCTTGTTCCCATCGGTGAGAAAAACCGTAAGATACACTATCGCCCCTTTTTTCTGCTTTTTCAAGAGATTGAATGTTTTCTCCGTTATGTCTAAAAGATGTTTGAATCATTCCTGCTTTTGGGTCATCTTTGAATTGTTCAAATAATGTCTTTATGTTGGCAATATAGTTTTTACTGAAAATTAAATCATCATCACACATAATGGCATATTCGTATCTAGGAAAAAAAAGGTCTAGTTGTAATTCTTTATGGATTGATGTCCCCGTATTAAACGGTTTTACTAAGATTTCTTTATTGGGAAGATCGATTTCTTTAAGAAACTTCAAATTCGCTTCGACTGATTCATCCGTTGCATATCTTATCCCTGTATATTGATTAACAGTTCCGTCTTGAATGAAATGAAAATCGACTCCATCTAAATCTGTATTAGAGAGGAGTGAATCCAGACACTTTTTTAGGTAACTTGTTCGGTTTAGTGTACGAATCCCGATACACAAGTTGTTTGGTTTTTGTATCATATTTTTCAATCCAATTAACTTTAATATTATTATCCATACAACCAGCAGTTATTCCCATCAATCCACGAGTCATTCTCGTACCTCTATATCCTGTGAATGAAGGCGTTGTTGGTCGCATGTCATGGTCTATTTTATTAGTTACCCCAAAATGCTCTTTTCCTTCTATGTTTTTGAAATTACAACCAATGATATTAATTGTTTTAGCACCCATCATGACTGCCACATAAGAACATGGGTGTAAACAAGTTCCATGTCCCCCGTAGTCCATTCTTTCGCCCTTTACAGCATCACTAACCATTGCTCGCATAGCATTTGGACCAGAATCATTAAAGATAGAACCAGAGTTTCCATGAGGAGGATATGGTTTTAGATCAAGATAATATGAATTATCTCTAGCTTTACCTATTGCTTCATCGGCCACCTTTTTAGATCGATTATAAAATGGATAACCAAATATGTTTGTTTTATTAACAATCTCAGGATATTTTTCTTTTAAAAATACAAACCTGTCTCTTTCATTGAAGTAATGATAAGTCGCATTGGGAAATTTTATGTAAGCAAGATGGAGAGTAATGCCTATCTTGTCATTAAAAAAATCATATGGATAGTTTTCTAATGATGGATCAGATCCAGCAATCCATATTTCTTTTCCTTTATGTTTATTATGTAATTCAGTTATTGGTTTCATATCTTTCTGATTATAAAAAAACCATTTTCACTAGTAATTGTGATTTTTTCATATTTGCCCTTATATTTCGATAAAAAATCATTTACCGCAGGGAATACTCCTTTATGTTCAGGTCTGTAATCATGCCCTGCGACATAACCACCTTGAGCAATCTATGACATTATCCCTATTAGGATGAGTTCCATGTTTTTTAAATAATTCTTCCGCATTAGCAAATCCATGCTTTTCGAGTATTACATATAATGCCAATCCCGCATGACCATTACTTAAAACAAATTTTTCATTGGGAAGTTTAGATAAAAAGATTCTACTAATTGTTCCCAAAGAAGTAAGACAGCTTCCAATATGACTTAAACCGAGTTTATAAGATATTTCGAGAACCCTTTTTTTATACACTTTCTACCATCTCCTTAATTGATTCTTCTAGTGTTTTGGTTTGTTTCCATCCTAATGCTCTTAATTTACTGTTATCAGCCATCCAAAAACTAGAATCATAATCTCTCATACTTTTAACCAACCTAATGTGTGCCTTTTTTCCTGTTGTTTTTTCAACTATTTTTAAAACTTCTTGATTTGTATATTGTTTACCACATCCCAAATGAAAGATTTCTCCGTTAATTTTTTCTATATTATTAAGAATTATTATTACGCCATTACATAAATCCACTACATTTATGAAATCGTGTACTGGTTCGGGGACAAATGGTATTTCATTACCATGTAAACAACTTTTAATTAATGTCGGTATTAAATGAAAGTCTTGTTCGCCAACTCCCATTATAGAAAAAGGCCTTACGGTTACTGCGTTAAAGAATTTTGAAAAATGTCTTGTGATTTGAGTGCCACACGCCTTAGTTGATCCATAGATTGTTTCAGGTCTTGCCACCATTTCTTCATGCATTGGTTCCTTTTTCGTTCCAAGTTCATAAGATGAACTGAAGTTAATGAAATTTTTTACTCCAGCATTTTTTGATGCTTCCAGTAAATTAAATGTATAAACTACATTTACATTAAAAACATTTCTATCTCCTTTCTGAAAATTATAGTTACCATAAGCAGCGGTGTGAATAACCGTATCTACTGAAGATAAATAATCAGTTAATGCGGTTACATTACATAGAAGTTTTCTTGGAATGGGTTTGACTTGTAATAATTTTGATAGATTTGAAGCTACAAAACCATGTGATCCACTTATTACTATTGTTTTTTGCTCTCTATTTTTGACCATACTTTTTCATTTATATAGTAAGTAATAATTTTAATAACTGTATAAGTTCCAGTTATCAGTGTAACCGTTTTCCATGTTCCTGTGAAATAGTAGACAATTAGTCCGCCCAATCCCATGCCTAGAACGATTTCATAAGTCCATGCTTTTACTTTACTGTTTGGTTTTTTAAGCCAAAGCCAAAATCTCTCATGTAAATAAAACACCAATAAAAAAGTTGTATGATGTGCTAGTGAACTTTTTATTGTGAGTTGTAATTTACCAGTGAAGGAATAAAATACTGTGGCATAAATAAATACCCCCATTACTCTCCAAATAAAACTTTTTAACATTGATAATTTATGAGTTACCACGAATTTTCTCCTTTATTTTAGTTGAGCTTTGTAATGGGAAATAAGGCATAACAATCATTCTACCTCCATATAACTCTACCCAATTTTTACTATTTTTTAAGATTTTTTCGTTATGACTACTGCTTTCAAAAAGAATATTCGGTCTAATTGATTCAATATTTTCTACTGGCGAATATTTTTTTTGAGCAACAACCGCATCAACACTTTTAAGCTCAGACACCAACTCTATCCTTTCTTTAAAGGAAATTATGGGTTTAGGCTTTTTCTCCATACAAGATTTATCTGTCAACACGCCTACAATCAACTTATCACAAAGAGCTTTACAATTTTTTAAATGCTGGATATGGCCAAAATGAAGAATGTCACCGACAACATAGGCGTATCCAATAATCAAATTAATACCTCCATTTTATCAACTGTCTTTTGCCAAGTAAATCCTTTTGCTCTTTTTCTCGCTTTATTAGATAATTTTAACATAAGGGTATAATCATTAAAAAGTTCTAGTGTTTTTTGCACTGCTTCTATGTGCCACATGTAATCATCCACATTACCATCAATAATGTATCCAGTATCTCCTACTATGTTTTTGATATTTCCATTATCGTTAGTAATTACTACACAACCTGAAGCCATCGCTTCTAAAATAGATAAACAAAAAGTTTCTTGAATATGATTACCAATGGGATACATAAATATTTCAGTATTATTAAGTTGATGCATTATCTTTTTTTTGCCAGTTTGTCCATGATATAAAATTTTGTTGCGAATTAAATCATCGTAAAGTTTTCTATATTGTGTATCTTCCCAACCCCATAGTTTTCCTCCACCATAGACATGAATATCAGCATCTTTTACCTTTGGTTTTAATCTTTTGGCATATTCTATCAATGCCTTCATTCCACCTTTAAATGGATGCCCCATATAAGTAATACTTTTGTGCCATTTTTTAATATCAGGTTGAAAAAACTTTTTACTTACACCAGGTTCAATTACTACCATTTTTTCTACTAAATCTTTAGGTAATTCAGAAGCATATCTATCTCTCTGCCAATTGCTTAGTACAATTAATTTATTGATATCTGGATATTTAATTACATCATCAATAGCAATTCTTGTTGACCAATTGAAAATCTTTTTAGCATTATATTCTTTTGGCAAACTTTCGAATCCAATTAACACATCTTCATTTGATGGTTTGTAATCATAATATTGATAGTACTTAACTCCATCGTAAATATCGGGAAAATTACATTTAATATAAACAGTAACATCATGATTTCTTTTGGCTAGTTCTTTGGCAACATTAATGATAATTGTTTGTGTCCCACCCACACCACCATTTTTCATAGTATTTGGATTGTATGATAGTTTTTCGTTATTATCGTAGATTGATATTTTTGACATTATATTTCCTCAATTAATTTCCAAAATTGTTTTTGACTATTTACTTTCTCTTTTATTTCATCGTAGTTTTTCCAATCCCACTTATAACTCATGACACCAACTCTTTCATTGACTATCAATTTACAACCACATAAATACGCTTCTAATACTGTTCTCCCGCATGCTTCTTCAGATGATGTTAAATGAATAAAAGATTCATATCTGTTATATACCTCAGGCAATTTATTGTGTTCTATAAAACCCAAGAATGTAACATTTTTCATACTAATTAACTCTTTTGCTTTATCTTCATCCCATCCTGCAATAAATAGTTTCTTTTCTTTATGCTTCTTCAGGTAATCAATTACATTGTTTATTCCTTTGAATGGGGATAAGTTTCCACACATAAAAATACTATCTTTGATTCTGTCTTTGTTAGTTATCTTAAATAAATCGGTGTTTATTGGCGAAGGAACAATTTTTGCATTAGGTATTTTGTATTTCACTATCTTTGATACTTCTTGTAAATGTAGCGGAGAAAGAAATATGTTTAATTTTGCAGAGAGAAATAATTTGGGGAAATTCACAATACTTTTAGCAGTATTATGATCGTGATCATATTTAACATACGGAACATTTTCAATAATCCATTTTCTATGAGAATTGTGAAATTTTAATATATTATTTACAATAACTAAGTCGGCTTTTTCTAATTCATCGGTATTAAAATCATCAGGTGTCATATATTCAACTTTATGCCCTATTTTTCTGCCATGAATCACCATCAGATTGTTAGTTTCTTGAGCACCACCTGGACGATTTTTAGTTGTAAAATCTGCTATCCATATTATATTCATCGTGAGTAAATTTGTTTAATAGTAAAATCCCTTTTGTTTATATGTCCTGGTTGTCTACTTATAGCAACATCTCCTTCTGGTAAGTTAACATACCCGCCATCTTGAATCTTGGGTACTACGTAGTTTTTAAATCCATTGAAATTATTGGACATGCTTAGGAAAATATCATCTTCAATTCTATCAATGTTCGGTGTTTGAATTAGAAGTTTGAAACTTTCAATCACTTTCTTTTTCTGACAAAAGTGTATTCTCCCCAAGACAATATCTACCAGTTGTGGCTTATTAATATCTTCGGTAAATATTTTTTTACCAGTTAGATAAGGTGTATTTTTATCTTCACGATTCAGTTTTATCCCAAAATATCCAATGATTGCATCTGGTAGTTTTTTTGCCCAATTAGATAAATTTTTAATTGTTTCCCTTTCGAGCATTAAATCATCATCAAAAAACAGACAATGACTGCTTTGAGATAAAAGGGCAATGGATTGTCTAGCCATACATCCATAATTCTTACCCATATTAATAACATCTATATTATCCATATCTAAATTTATGTCTGGATTGTTATTGATGATAATCAATTTAGTTTTTACACTGCTATTTTTAATAGAATCTATAATATTATCTAAGTTTTTTATCCGCTTATAGCTTAGTAGTACTGTTGTTATTTTCATAGTTTCATTATCTTAGCTATTTTTTTAGCTTGATTTTTTCTATTAAAATTCTTTTTAATCCAACGAGAAGCCATTTGTCCTTTTTTTATTCCTTCTTTGCGGTTTTCATAAACATATCTCATTAGTTTTTTTAAATGATTTAAGTCTGGTTCAGCCCATTTCCCGACATTTTCATATATTTTTGAAAAACGGATATAGTATGGTTTAGACGACACCATCTTTTTAACTTTCAATGGATAGTTATATTTCTTATTGCACATATCAGCTAGTCCGCCATAATTAGTTAATATGACGGGTAATCCTACGGCCATACATTCCATGGCACCTAATCCCCATCCCTCTCCACGAGACGGGAAAAGTCCACAATCGGAAGAAAGAAGTAATTCTTTTAGTTTTAATAAAGGTATCCGTCCAACTATTCTTTTAATTCTCGTATCATGAGTCGGTAACTTATAGTCCTGAATAACTGCCGATGAATCCTTTAAAATTAATCTAACATCTGTTTCTTCATTAAATTCTTCTAAAAATGCCTTTATCATTAAATCTGTACCTTTTCTCATTGAATGAGATCCGTGAGATATAAAAATAAAATCTTTATGTTGTATTTTATCTCCGATAAAAAAAGTGGGATCTATACATAAATAAACACGTTCTATTGGTTGGGTTACTCCACTTTTTGCAAAAGAACGGACATTATGTTTGCAAGGGACAATTACACCATCAAAATAATTAATCATTTTTACTATGTCTGGAACAATTTTTTCTGTTTCAAACATCGTATAAACAAATGTTTTACCTATCTTATGGTATTGTTTCATAAATATAGGATTGATAGAGAGAATTGTTTTATCGGCTAAAGTTTTTTTATCATAACGTTTTATATTATTACTACCATTATAAAAAATTTTTTTTATTTTATATCCTAAATCGGTAAGTCCTAAAACTAATTGATTTATAGCAATTGAATACCCATGAATACCTGCAAATGTAATAATATTTAAATCTGGTTTTTTAATCATCTGCAGGATTCCCTCTTGTTTCTAATAGTTTTTTAATTTCGGGTGGGTGTGTTCCTTTAAATTTGATTGCTGTCCCCCCTTGGTTAGTCCATTGAGTTTCCTGTCCCTTTTCCCAATTACTCCAAGTATCTTTAACAGTTAAATTTGTATCACGTTTACGATAGAAATCGAGCTTAGCTTTTATTCTCTTTTCTGGTTTCATTGCTCCATAGTGGTAAAAATGGATATCCTTGAGTGTTAATTCTTTGCCAAGTTTTGTTGACAATTCTCCTGTCTGATTTCTAACGGGGCCATCGTGTTCTTTCCATCGTAGTGTTTTATCATCATATTTAAAAAATCTAAATAATCTTACATCCCAAGCACTTCCTACTGCAATTAAGTCTGGTTGTTTCCAGAAATGATAAGGATTAAACCATATAACAGAAACGTCAGGATTAATTTCAATAAAATTTGCTAATTTATCAAGATCTTCTTTTTTCCACACCTCATCTGCATCAACAACTAAAACATAATCTACGTTTTCACCTAGTAATTCTAATGCACTATTTCTAAGTTCTGATTTATTATTTGCCCATCCGTGTTTTTTATATACAATTTTCTTTTCATTATCATCTTTCATCGCTTTTACTATTTCTTTACTAGTAGAATCTTTACTTAGCCCTTTTTCGTTTGCTTGAGATTTATTTAGATCGACACATCCTTCTACTACTGCGATTTTAGTAATAATTGGATGATTTGCCATCGAATGTAAACTCGATCCAATATAATCTTTTTCGTTTAAAGCAATCGTAACAACACCGATTCTGGGTTTAAAAACTTCTTTCATTCTTTTTACCATAACGGGAAAATCAAACTTTTTAGTTCCCTTAGTGGTTTTATTTTCTTTTAATGCCTGTTTTAACTTTGCCCTTAAGTCTTCTGGGTTATTATATTTAGCGAAATATACATTACGGTTTTCAGGTTCAGTAAATGCAGTAATCTCTTTAAATGTAGGATAGTTATAACAAACAGTGGGAACACCACAAGACAATGCTTCTGTTAACCACATACCAAATCCTTCGAAAATAGCACCATTAATTGTTGCTCTACTTTTTTTGATAATTCTAAACTTTTCTTCATCGCTAACTGATTTATGTATTACTACACGATTAACCATATTTTTATCTCTTAACATTTGTGGGAAATTAATACCATCAATGCTCGTAATAATATGCAAATTACAATCAGTATCTTTGATTGCATCAAGAACATGATCTAGTTTTTTATGATTATCAAGACGACTTATAAACGTAATCCAATTTTCCTTTTCTTGTTTACCAGATTTATCTCTTTCAACACTATTAACACATGGATATATTTCGAATACTTGATTTTTTCTTTTATTAAGCCATTTATAAATATAAGAACTAGTTGTATTACATAAACTAATAATATTAATATTGTTTTTACGCATTAATGGAATTATTTTGTCCCAAAAAGGATAACTCGCTCTTCCTCTATATTTAGCCATCATAGGGAACGGATCAAATATTTCGACAAATACAGGTTTGTTATATTTCACACCTAGTTCACAAGCACGTAAACTGCCGATTACAGGAGAACCAATGTAGATACTGCCTTTGACATCAATGTTTTTTAAATCAGTTACTACTTCTACTTCAGGTTGCGGATAATCCTTAAATTCATCTATAAATAAAGGCTTTCTGTTGGTATATATGACTACATCATGTCCTGCCGTTTTTAGTGCAGTGGCTAGCCACCAACTATAGTAACGCCCCCCCGTGAAACATGATGTGTCTTCAGTTAAAAAAATGATTTTATTTTCTGTGTTTAATGAAATATCTGTTGGAGATAACTTAATCGGTTTAGATGGTTCTTTTAACGATTTATATGCATCTATCATCATTGAATATTCGTGGTGTGTTTTTTTGTTAATTTTTGTAACTCTTACAAATCCGATATCTGATAGCAACATGTCGATTGTTTTAAAATCATATCCATATTTAAAATAATTTACCTCACAGTCATTAGAACCATAAACTTCTTTTAAAACTTTTTCATTAGCAATAGTACCTAAAAAAGCCTTAAATACTTCTTTTAAATCTGGGATATAAAGTTCAAGTTTTCCTCCAGGTTTAAGACATCTTAGCCATTCTTTTAGTGCTACAGTAGCATCATTTTTGGTAAAACAAGGTAATAAATAACAACTACAGATAGTTGATAACTGATTAGATTGAAAGGGTAATAACCTTGCATCTTTTTGATATGTATCTTTTGAAATTTTTCTAATATCAAGTTGAGGCCAATCTGGATGAATGGGGTGGTTTCCTCCGCCAATTTCGATTCTGTCTGTATTAATGTTCATAAATTAATTATATTATAAAATTTTTTCTTACTAATTTCTTCATCAAAATCTTTACTTCTTTTAACTGCCAAATCGGACATATTTCTTAACTTGTTTTGATTTTCAATAAGTTCTGTCGTTTTATTTTCTAATTCTTCAACACTTTTAATTAAGTATCCATTTAGTCCATCTTGTATGATTTCTGGTTGTCCTCCCGTAGATAATGTTACGGGGACACAACCACTACTCATTGATTCAACCGTCGTCATCCCAAAATGTTCTTGAGCGCCGACTTGATTAGGCATTGTTATTCCTGTTAAATGCCAATATATTTTGGCTTCACTATATAACTTTTTTAAATTATCAAAAGGAATCGATAGAAAAAACTTAACAGGATAACCTTTAGATGATGCCACTAATTCATTATAGTATTCTGGATCTTCTACCTGTCCAATAATGTAAAATTGCCAATCTTTAAGTCCATTATCAACCATATCTTTAAATGCCATTATCATTTGCTTATGTCCCTTATCAGCTTCAGGCCTAGGTTTGGCTATTCTACTCACATGAATAATTGTATTTGTTTTTTTGCCAGCGTTAAATTCTTTCGTCATGATAGGTGGATATATAACTTTAACCCTATTTTCTGGTACGACCCATCTCGTTATAATATTTTTCTTTGTATATTGAGAATTTGCTAACAATGTATAGTCGTATGTTGGGAAAAAGAATTGTGGAAAAAAAACAACAGCAAACTTTTTTTTAGCATCGGTTTCGACTATCCGCCAATGAGAAATGTTTAAAAAGAGATCATAGTTATTGAAAGCCTTTTCTGGTTTAAAATTATCGAAATTTAATCCTTTTGTATCGAGATTAAGAAAATATTTCATCCACTCTTGTCCTTTAGGCAATCCAGGTAGAAAAACATCTATATCATAGTAGGGTTTTAAAAATTCAATAAATTTAAACGAATGAACCGTGCCTCCTCCTAATTGGTTAAAGTGATCTGTGAGTACTCCACATTTTTTCATAGTTATACCCAATTAACCTTTCCTGCAACATTGGGATCTTTCCTTACATTTGCTTCGTCTTGAGGAGTTGGTGCTGATGAACCTCCACTATCCATTTGATCAACCAACTTTCTGATACTATCGCCTCTCTTTGTTGGTGCAACTACTTTGCGAGGATTTTCAGCATCTTTAATTATTTTTTCTACTTGAGGTGGTACTTTTCCTGTCTGAGATGGCCTTACGGTTGTAGGTACTGCAGATGTGGGATTTTGATTGGAAGTTCGTTGAAAACCACAATTCGGACAACTCCAACCATTAGGTCCAAAGAATAAACTCCCATCACATTCAGGGCAAAATTGATCGGGGTATAAAACTCTTTGAACCAATCCAAATATCTGTTTTTTTAATTCTTCTGGACTATCTTTCCAGTCATCAACAGTTTTATCAATCCTCTGTTTTAGAGTTAATTGTTTTACCGGCTTTCCCGGTGTTTGTTTTTTCTTACCAGCTTTCCTGGTACTTTTTTCTTTTTCTGCCATACTTTTTCTTTTCCTATAACTTTTAAGACTTTTTCAAAGAAATCGCCTTTCATTTATTATATATTAATTAATTGGTAAATGAGCATCGGGATCATCTTTAGCCGCAACCATTCTTTTAAAGAAATCATCATATGATTCGACCTTATGAGTTCTCCTGATATCTTTCTTTTCGGCTTTTGTTGTAGGTGGTTTTTTAATATGTACCACCGTACCAGTCCACTGGCTTGGATCACTATTTACATTACCAGGAATAATGCTCCCTTTAAATTTAGGCGAGTTTTGTTCAATATCAACCTCGTTGGCGATACAAAAAAACTTACCGTTTATAAATATTTGGACTGG
>Ga0208769_1000687_pt1 | contig 15860 bp, 21 predicted proteins | sample AntAceMetag02UKC_FD_184768 | JGI IMG/M metagenome (GOLD analysis project Ga0208769, IMG submission 184768) | Saline lake microbial communities from Ace Lake, Antarctica- Antarctic Ace Lake Metagenome 02UKC (SPAdes) (version 2) | ecosystem: Environmental > Aquatic > Non-marine Saline and Alkaline...
AAAACATTTGCCTTGTGTGGCATTATCTTGCACATGATATAAAAGTCTGCATAAGAAAAACAGAACAACAACTTGAAAATCTCAAACAAGAAATAATTGCTTTGGTAAAACAAATCGAAGAAGCAACAGAATTCCCCCCAAATAAATCAATTCTTTGCGACTGGTGTCAATATAGAAATATTTGTTCAGCATGGGGCGGAAGTTATCCAAGTGAAAAACAAAAACAATTAGATATTTGGGATTAAATCATTCTACTTCATGCCCATGAACAACTTTAATCAAATCAGTAACAGAATCTCCTGTTTGAAGTTTCACAATTCTAACACCTTGCGCAGCTCTTCCCATCACTCGAATATTCTTCAAAGAAGTTCTTATCACCATTCCTTTAGCAGTTGTGATTATTATACCATCTTCTTTATCCACAGAAATCGTAGTAACAACATTGCCTGTTTTCCCAGAAACTTTCAAATTAATAACTCCTTTCCCTGCTCTAGAAGTTTTCCGATAATCTTTAACAGCAGTTCTTTTTCCATACCCATTTGTTGTAATCGTTAAAACCGCTTCTGTATTTAATATACCCAAACTCACAACTTCATCACTTGTGCCTCTTTGGGTACCTGCTTGCAGGTTCTCGTGCCCTCTTTGGGTATCGCTATTCAACTTAATTCCTGTGACACCATAACTTGCTCTTCCCATTTCTCTAACATCACTACTATTGAACCTAATTGATTTTCCTTTTTTTGTTGCAAGAGAAACTTCTTCTCCTTTTTTAACAAGCTCTACTCCAATCAAACTATCTGAATTATCTGTGGGCAAATTCATCGCCCTAATTCCTGAAGCTCGAGGTTTTGAAAAATGTTTCAATGAAATCTTTTTAACAATTCCTTTTTTTGTGGCCATGAATAAATTATCCTCAAAATTTTTAACAGAAATCACATTAGTAATATTTTCATCTTTCAATCCAAGAAGATTTATTATGGCCTTTCCTTTACTATATCTTTCTGACTCTGGAATATCATAAGCTTTCAACCATAAAACTCTTCCTCTTGTAGTAAAAAACATCAAATAATCGTGTGTCGAACAAGTAATAAGTTGCTTCACAAAATCTCCTGTTGCTAAATTACTTCCAATAACTCCTCTACCTCCTCGCTTTTGCTCTTTGTAAGTTTTAGTATCCATCCTTTTACAATAACCCCTATCAGTAATTGTTACAACGACATCTTTTTCTTGCACAAGATCCTTCTCAGAAATATTAGATATTCTTTTCAAAACATTAGTTTTTCGAACATCCCCATATTTATTTCTCAATTCATTAACTTCCTTAACAATTATTTTTAAAACTTCATTAATATTGCCCAATATTTTTTCAAGTTCAGATATAATCTCCTTAAGTTCCTTGTATTCTTTTTCCAATTTATCTAATTCAAGTGAAGTCAATTGCTGAAGCTTTGTATCTAAAACCGCCTGAGCTTGTTTCTTGGTTAATTTAAATTTCTTCATCAAACCCTCTAAAGCTTCTACTGTCCCTCTTGATTTCTTAATTAAAGAAATAACTTCATCAATATTCTTCAAAGCAATCAAAAGTCCTTCAACAATTTCCAACCTTTCTTTTGCTTTTTTTAATTCAAACTTTGTTCGATTTGTAATAATTATCTTTCTATACTTAACATATTCTTCAACAACTTGTTTAAGGCCCAATATTTTAGGTTGACCGCCAACTAAAGCAAGAAAATTCACATTAAATGAATCTTGCAATCTTGTATATTTGTACAAAGCATTTATAACAAAATTAGGATTAGCTCCTTTCCTCAATTCAATTACAATTCTTATTTTCCCTTTTGAACTTTCATCTCTAAGATCCGAAATATCTCGGAGTTTCTTATTTTGAATAAGACTAGCAATTTGGGTAACAAGTAAAGATTTATTCAACATATAAGGAATTTCAGTAATAACTATTAAATCTTTATTTTTTCTTTTCTCTATCGTTGTTTTTCCTCTCATAATTAATCTTCCTCTTCCCGTCTTGTAAAGTTCAAGCATATCTCCAGAAATAGAACCACCTGTAGGAAAATCAGGACCAGTAACAATCTCACAAAGTTTTTCTAAAGTAATATTTGGATTTTTAATATAAGCCACAAGAGCATTACAAACTTCTGTCAAATTATGGGGTGGAATATTTGTAGCCATACCAACAGCAATCCCTGTCGCACCATTAAGCATCAAAGCTGGAAGCTTTCCAGGAAGTAATTCTGGTTCTTTTAATGAATTATCAAAATTAGGGGCAAAATTCACAGTTTCTTTTTCAATGTCTTGTAAAAGCTCTGTTGTAATATGCATTAATCTTGCTTCAGTATATCTATAAGCCGCAGGAGGGTCGCCATCAATTGAACCAAAATTACCCTGTCCAAATACAAGAGGATAACGCAAAGAAAAATCCTGAGCCATCCTTACCATTGCTTCGTAAACCGCTGTATCGCCGTGTGGATGGAACTTTCCAATCACATCTCCTACAATCCTTGCTGATTTTTTTGTCTGTGTTCCAGGCTTTAAACCCATTTGACTCATTGAATAAAGAATTCTCCTTTGAACCGGCTTCATACCATCTTCAATTGCGGGAATCGCCCTTGAAACAATAACACTCATAGCATAATCTAAATACGACTTCTTCATTTCTTCTGAAACTTCAGCATTTATAACGCCTTTTTCAATTTCGTTTAAATCTTCTTTCTCTGTCATCAAGCTACCTCCTCTCCTTTTTCATCTAAATATTTCATGAACTCATTCTCTATCAATTCTTTTTCCACAATATCTTTTCCTTTCCATTTACATTTCCGACATTCCCATTCTTGTCCTGTTCCAGAAACTTCCTCTGAATCACTTCCGCTAATTGCAACACCAACATCATCACTTCCACACTTAGGACACTCTCGAATTTTGAAAGTCTTTGCCCCTTGTAAACCTTTTTTTGAAAAGGTTTCGGGGCGCCCTTTTTTCTTCTCGCTATTAATTCCATGTTTCTTTTCCCAATCTGCCTTGCTATCAAATCCTTCTGTTATCCATTCGGGTGTTGATAATTTATTTTTCTTTGCCATCTTATATATCCAGATTCGCCTTCTTCCGGTTGTCTCCTAGCAATCGCAGGAGGTGAACCGAGGCGCCTCAAATGTCGAGGTTCGCCTCCTTAGCATTTTCTTGAATAAACATTTTTCTAGCTTGAACATCATCTCCCATTAACATTGAAAAAGTCTGGTCAGCTTCAACAGCATCTTCAATAAAAACTTTTTTGATAGTTCTTGTTTTTGGATTCATTGTTGTGCTCCACAACTGCTGCAAACTCATCTCTCCCAAACCTTTAAACCGAGTAACATTCACAGTTCCAAGTTTTTCAGTCATTTTCTTAAGCTGCTCCTCAGAATAAACATAATAATCTTTTCTCTTTCTTACTCTATACAACGGTGGCAAAGCAACATAAATATTTCCATTTTCAATCAATTGAGGCATAAACCTAAAAAAGAATGTTAAAAGAAGTGTCTTAATATGTTCACCATCAACATCTGCATCAGTCATAATTACAACTTTCCCATATCTCAGTTTTTCAAGATTAAATTGCTCTCCAACTCCTGTTCCAATAGCAGTAATCATATTCATTATCTCTTCACTAGACAACGCCCTTGCAGGATTCGACTTCTCAACATTGAGAATCTTACCTCTTAATGGAAGTATGGCCTGAATCTCTTTATCTCTAGCATTCTTCGCACTACCCCCAGCACTCTGCCCTTCAACAAGATAAAGTTCTGTATCATCTGATTTTTTCTTTGAACAATCATGAAGCTTACCAGGTAAACCTCCCAATGAAAACGCATTCTTTCTTCTAACCAAATCTTTGGCTTTTTTAGCAGCCATTCTTGCTTTTGAAGCATCTACTGCTTTTGAAATTATTTTCTTAGCAACAGAGGGATTTTCTTCAAAAAATTCTGACAAAGCACTAGTAACAATAGAATCAACAAAACCTTTAACTTCGCTGTTCCCTAATTTAGTTTTTGTCTGTCCTTCAAACTGCGGATCAGGAATTTTTATACTTACAATAGCAGTAAGTCCTTCTCTTACATCATCTCCAACAATAGATTCATTCTTCAACAAGCCTTTTCTCTTTGCATAATCATTAACCACCCTTGTCAAAGCTGTTTTAAAACCCGAAACATGTGTCCCACCTTCAACTGTATTTATAGTATTTACAAATCCAAAAATATTTTCTTGATAGCTCCCAGTATATTGAAGAGAAACTTCCACAATTGTATGGTCCATCTCTCTCTTAAAATAAATCGGCTTGTTCAATGGTTCTTTTGATTTATTAATCCATTTCACAAATTCTATAAGACCTCCTGTAGCCAAAAATTCTTCTTTCTTATTTTTCATTTCATCAGTCAAAACAATTTTCAAACCAGCATTCAAAAAAGAAATTTCTCTAAATCTTGTTTCTAAAACTTTATAATCAAAAACAACAGTAGAAAAAATTTGATCATCAGGCCAAAAAGTTATTTTGGTTCCAGTTTCATTTTTATTACAAGTTCCTATAATTTTGAGTTTTGTTTTAGCATCTCCCCTAGAGTATTCTTGTCTATAAATTTTTCCCGCCCTCTTAATTTCTAAAATAAGCTTTTTGGAAAGAGCATTTACAACACTTATACCAACCCCATGCAATCCTCCAGAAATCATATAGGATTTTTTATCAAATTTTCCTCCAGCATGAAGTTTTGTCAATGCGACCTGAACAGCAGGGATTTTGTAAATTGGATGCATATCAACAGGAATTCCACGACCATCATCAGTAATAGTTGCTGAACCATCTTTATTCAATGAAACATTTATTTTACTGCAATACCCACCCAAAGCTTCATCAACAGAATTATCAACCACTTCGTAAATCAAATGATGTAAACCATCTTTGCTAGTACTACCTATATACATGCTAGGTCTTTTTCTTACTCCTTCTAAGCCTTCAAGCACTTTTATTTTCTCTGCACTATATTCTTCTACCATTTTTCACTAAGATTAATTAAGAAACGACTGGCTAAGACCTCATATTTTTAAGCAATTATCCTAGTCAGATTTCCTAATCTATGCCTAAATAAATCAATAATCCTTTATAAACTTTTCTACCAAAAAATTGAATTTGTCGTCGATAAAAATAAAAAATAGGAAAAATTGGCAATACTTTATTTTTCTTCTGTTTTTCCTAATTCTGTTGTAATCTCCTCTTTAGATTCCTTTTTTCCGTGCCTAATCCATCTAACTTTTCGTCTCTTCATCTTCATATTTTTTCTACATTTTGAAGAACATAAATATCTTATAGCTCCATCTTTCAAAACTAATGTCAAGCCACGAGGAGGCTCATAAACTTTTCCACAATAAGAACATTTCGGCATTTTAAGTATACACTCCTTTTGTAACTTTAGATCTAATTCTTCTTGCTTCTATTTCAGTTTCTCTTAACATAAGTAAATCTCCAATTCTTATTGGTCCTTTAACATTCCGCCTCATATCTCTTCCTTTATCTCTTCCTTCTTGAACTAGACATTTAACCTGAGTAACTTCACCTTTATTTCCAGTTCGCCCAATAATTTCCTCAACCACTGCAGGAACAGCTGTCTCTCCCAGTATTTTATCACTTCCTTTTGAAGAAGCTTCAGATTTTCCTTCTCTTGGTTTTTGAGTTTTTGCCATTTACTTCTCCTTTAACCCAGAAATATCTTTTGCAGCGTCTCCAGCTTCAACAACAACCACTGCAGATGCAGAAACAGGAATTCCAACTGCTATTCCAAGTTTTTGTTTACTATCAACTTCTTGACAGGGGACTCCTTTTTCTTTACATAAAATAGGAATGTGTTGAACAATTTCCTTTGGCTCAACATCACCAGCATAAGCCACAAACTTTGCAGTCCCTCGTTCAATAGCTTTTGTAACTTCGTTTGTACCTTTCTCTATTTTACCTTTTATTTTCGCTGTTTCAATAATTTGATATGCATCCATTTTAATCAACCTAGAACAAATAATATCCTCCCTATTCGTTCATTGGATAAGATATCATAAAGAAATTGATTTATAAAAGTTTCTATCTCCAACTAACTTCAACTTCGTCAGTTCTTTGTCTGGGGAGAATATCAATTTTGTCAATATCTTTTTCAAAAATTCCCTTATTAAAAATAATCTCTCCTAAAAACGCAATCATTGCCGCATTATCGACAAGAAGACTTCTTTCTGGAACAAAAAACTTTGCCCCCCTCTCCTTGCACATTATCTTACACATCTCCTGCAATCGCGAATTACAAGCAACTCCCCCACCCAAAAGCAATTCCTTTTTTCCAGTATGCGCAAGTGCCCTTTCAGCTGTCTCAACTAACATAGCAAAAACAGTTTCCTGCATACTGAATGCTAAATCTTCTTTTTTATAATCTTTAGATTCAACTTTCTGTTTCAAATTAGTAAGAATCCCAGATAAAGCAATATCCATTCCCTTAACCTTGTAAGGGAGTTCAATATATTTTTTGCCCCTAGTAAAAATCTTTGACGAAGATTTTTCGGGGTACGCCTGTGGTGTTCCCTGCTCAGCTAATTTCTCTATTTTTGGTCCGCCTGGAAAACCTAGTCCCAAGAACCTTGCAAAATTATCAATAAAATTCCCAACCCCCACATCCAAAGTCTCTCCAAAAATTCTATATTTCCCCGACGAGTAAGCAATGACTTGAGTATTCGCTCCAGAAACATAAAGCATAACCGGATCTTTTGCCCCTTGTAAAAATTTCTTATTTTTCGGGGTACACCCTTGGTGCGCGCATGTCAAACGACCAACTTCTAAATGAGCAATACAATGATTTACAGGAATGATTGGTTTTCCCAATCTCCCAGCAAGCTCCTTAGCAAATTTCATTCCTTCAATCAAACAAGGAGCCAAACCAGGCCCTTGACTAAAAGCAATCGCATCTATATTTTCTTCAGAAATCCCAGATTCTTTTAATGCCCTAACATAAACATCCCCTGCAACATTCGCATGATGCTTAGCAGATTCCATTGGGATAATCCCTCCTTCTTCAGTCGTATACATTTCTCTAACATTCGCTAAAACACTTCCATCTTTCACTACTCCAATCCCAAATGTATGTGCAGTTGATTCTATTCCTAAAATAGTTGTCATAAATCAAATTACAGAAATCCATATAAATAACTTTTCATATAATATTAAATGGAAATAGCCCTTGTTTACATGGTTGCTGGACTTTCTAGTAGATTTGGAGGAGAAATAAAACAATTCGCAAAAGTTGGCCCAAATAATGAAACCCTAATTGAATACTCATTAAATCAGGCACTCCCTGCAGGTTTTACTAAAATTGTATTTATAGTAGGAAATAAAACTGAAGAACCATTCAAAGAAAAATTTGGAAATAATTATAAGGGAGTTCCAATATTTTATACTTTACAAAAATTCGATGAAGAAAAAAGAGACAAACCATGGGGCACTACCGACGCATTATGCAGTGCAAAAGAAGTATTAGATTGTCCATTTGTCATCTGCAACGGAGACGATATATATGGAACTGATTCATTTAAAATATTAGTCGAACACATTAAAAAAAATCCAATAGAATTAGCAAATGCTACAATAGGATACAAATTAAAAAATGTTTTACCAGAACAAGGAAAAGTCAACAGAGGAGTTTTCGAAACCAATCCCGATAACACAATTAAAACATTAACAGAAATATTTGATATTGGCAAAACAAATCTAAAAGAAAAAAATCTCTCTGAAGAAAGTCTAATCAGCATGAACATTTGTGCATTCTCACCGCACACATTAAACTTCTTTTGTGAAGTTCTTGAAAAATTCAAAGAAGAAAATAAAAATGATAGAAAGGTAGAATGTCTTCTTCCAACAGAACTAAGTAAATTAATACAACAACAAAAAATCACAATGAAATTATATCCAACAAATAGTAAATGGCTGGGAGTAACAAACCCAGCAGATGAATCAAAAGTTAAAGAACAATTAAAAAATAAAATTAATTAAAAAAATAAATCAAAATTTATCTTTTCTTTTTCTTAGCAGCTTTCTTTTTAACTGGCTTCTTTTTTACTACTTTCTTAGCCGCTTTCTTTTTCTTCTTTCCACCTCTAGACATTTTTGCCTCGCAAACATCCCCATTACCATTCACATAATAAAGATATCCTGACTTTCGAGTAATCACCGCTTTTTTAATAACTTTTCCCATTTTGTACCTCCTTTCATTAACCTATTTAAGATTTACAAATAAAATCAATCTTCTATTTAAATCTTTCTATCCTCGACGAGAATTTTAACAATATCTTGATATGTCTTATTAATTGGAATTTCAAGAAGTTTATAATACAAATTTACCGACGAAGCCTTAGGAACAAAAGGTTTTATTTTTTTTATTTCAATAACCTGATTTTTCTCATCTAACCAAACAGCAATAAAGGGGAAGCAAACAAAAAAAGAATGTATTGCCATCTTTGTTGGCTCACTAAAATTAAATAACAATGCTTTGGCTTTTTCCCGACGAGAAAACATCAATCCTTTCCCCATTGCAAGACCCTTACACTCCTTAACATTAGGAATTTCAATATCCTTGCCCTTAAAATTTATCTTCATTTTTTTTCTTATTATATTCTTTATAATATTTATTTACATTTCTTTCAGTCACAAAATTATGATGTCTAAATCCTCCGCCAAAACAATTCGGAATATGCATCAGCTCGTGAATTATAACTTTTATTTGTTCTTCGGCATCCATTTTATCAAACCTCTCGGATAAAAACTCTAATGAATAAAAAGCTTTTCGGTCAAGAGCCTTCTGCATTAATTTTCCCAAGGCATGGCATCTTGCAATTGTTCTCCGAGAAGAAGTTCCAAAACTCCGAAAACATTTAATATTTTCTATCTCAACATGAGGAAATAAAATCCTTGAAATCTCTTCTGCCTTAATTTGTAAATCTAATGCAAATTCATATCTCATTTTTCCACCTCAAGAATTTTATTTCTAGAAGTAAAACCAGATTTTAATTTAACATTTTTCTTAAAATATTTCTTCATCATTTTAACAAGTTTAATATTTGCTTTATCATCTATAGGTTTTTCTTTTAACCATACTTCATAATTTCTTTCATCAATCTTTTTAATTTCCTCTTTAGATGAATTTGGATGCAATTTAATTTTCATCTCGTAACAATCTCTAAAGCATCTCTATGTTTCAATTTATAATCCTTTCCTAAAATCTTTTTAGTTCTTGCATCAATTGCTTTAATAAAATTCTTTCCAAAATCAGTATGCAAGTAATAGGCAAAATCCAACGCAGTTGAATCTCCCGGAAGCAAGAAACAATCTGGCAAGACTCTTCCTTTACTATCTGCGAGCTTTGTTGCACCTGCAGGAAATATTGCAATATATTTTAATAATTCAAAAACAGCAAGATTCAAAACTTCTTGAACTCCTGTGCCGCCATAAACATCCAAAACTTTTTTTTGAATATTTTCTAAAGCTATTTTTTGCTTCTCTGTTAAATCGCCTTTAATAGAAAAACTCCCATTACCAGGAATATAATCAATAAGTTCTGCTTTCGCTGCTTCTCTCAAAGCCAATTCAGAATCCGCGCTGCAAGGATAAATTAATTTATCGGGAAAATCTTTTTCTAATTTATCCATATTCTTTTTAGCATTAGGATGATCACATTTATTCACAACAATAATCATTGGTTTACTTTGTTTTCTAAGTTCAGAGGCAAATTCTTTAATTTGTTCATCATTCCAAGTGCTCGCTCTCTCAGGCAAATTTGCTTTTCTCAATACTATCTTAACTTGCTCTTCATCAACTTTCAAACCAGAAAACTGCTTAGCAACAGCTTCTGAAAATTTACTTTTCTCCATTTCAACTTTTCTTGCAAAACCTTTCCAAACCTTCATTAAAATTCCTAAAAACCACTTATCAAGTTCATCCTCTAAAAAAATAACATCCTTTGACACATCATAATTCTCAGTTGGCTTTCCTTCAACATCTGTCTCACCAGAAACATCAACAATATGAAGAAAAACATCTGCTTGCCTTAAATCATCCAGAAATTGATTCCCTAAACCTTTTCCTTCACTCGCACCAGGAACCAAACCAGCAACATCCATTAATTCAACCGGAACAAATCTTTTGTGATCAATACAAAATCCGTGATTTGGATTACATTGAACATTAAATTCCTTATCAATACAATCTACCTTCACATAACCAACTCCATGATTCGCTTTTATCGTTGTGAAAGGATATGAAGCAATTTCAACCTCTGCCAAAGTTGCCGCCTTAAAAAACGTGCTCTTTCCTACAGATGGCTTTCCAACAAGTCCGATTAACATGTTCTCATTAAAATTAATAAGTTTAAAAGATTAACCAATTACCCAAAACAATTTTTGTGAAACTAATTTTTGTAAACCCCGAAGGCATTTATAGGGAGTGGGCGAGAGATGCTCACAAAAATTGAATAAAACTTTTTATTGAACAGGCGAAGTTTGTTCTTGTTTTCTCTTTCTTCTAATAACCAAAATAATAATTAATATTAATATAATCAAGATAAACAAAAGTAATATAAATACAATTGTTCCTAAAAAATCTGTTGCGGTTTTTTCAACAATCTCAAAATGAGCACTTGAAGGAGCAACTCCTCCTGAATAAACTAATTCTAACCCCACAATATATTCATTTAATGGCAAACTCCCAGTTCCAAAGTTCTTCCTAAAATTCATCTTTTTTTCAACAAGCACGGTTTCACTTTGAGTCAAATAAACTTTACCTTGATAATCTTTAATAACATAATTCAAAAGAACATCTAATCTTTCAGGGTCTCCCATTGGAATCAAAGTCACTCTCGTCCTCAAATCACTTCCCTGAGAAACCTTATAATTTCTATTCAAAACAACAATGTTTGAGTCAAATAACAAAAGTTTTGTTTTAATATTCAAAGAAACCAAAACCTGAACACCCCCAATATTAATACTCCCTGTAAAAATCCCTGTTTCGTTTAAAGCAACAAACACAACATTAAAACTTTTTATTTCATCGGGCTGTAAAGTTAAAGAAGTCTCTTCAAGGATTACCATATTTGTTAATCCACTCTGGCTTATAGAAATAGTTGTGGCAGTTGTTTTGAGATTTTTTACACTAATAACTTGCTGTTTGTTTGTATTAATAGCCAAATCTAAATTAATTGAACTTGGAGTTACTGTTATGTCTGTCACACCAGGGGTAGTTCCTCCACCAGGTCCACTAGGAGGAGTTACAGTATCAGCAACACAAGTTCCAGAAGTACAAGTATATCCAGAAGCGCATGTTCCACAACTCAAAGTTTTACCACAACCATCTGCGACACTCCCACAAGTATAACCTAAACTTGGACAAGTTTCAGAAACACATCCAAAAAATCCTTCAATATAAGTATCTGGATTAATTACAATCGTTTCACTTCCACCAGAATTCAATGAGATAACATCAGCACTTACAAATGGAAAAAGCATTAATAAAACGAATAATAAAATTATTTTTTTCATTCCAACCTCCCAACAAAACCAACAAAATCTTTTATATCTTTTTCTAAATTTTCTGCTAAAACCTCAAAAACAAGTTCGTCGTTAATCTTTTCATACTGATGAATTATAAAATTTCTCATTCCCTTAGCATCTTTTAACTTTCTTGATAATTCTTCAGAAATAATTTTTTCTTTAAAAAGTACTTCAAAGATACTTTCTTCATCCTCAGGAATCTTAAAATTCTTTTCTTTAACTAAAATAAAACCTAAATCAATAACAGACTCAATAATCTTCTCAAAATATCTTTCACAAGCAGCTTTTATTTTAAAATCATCTTTATACATCTCAAAATCACTTGGAACTATCTGATATAATTCTTCCAAATATTTTTCTATTTCAATAATTTTATCTTTTACTCTTTCGCTCATATAACACCTTTCCTTTTTTATCTATTTCATCTTTTACTTTTTTAGGAAGAGTATTCAAAACCTGAATATCTACCTTATCATTAACTCTACCTAAAATACGAATTCTAAATTTTCCTGCATCCTTTTTATCTATCCCATCAAACTCAACAGCCAAATCAATATCAGAATGAAAAGTCATTTTATTTTCAACAGCAGAACCAAATAATAAAATTGTTCTTATTTTATTCTTTAATCTATCAGCCAGAACAATTTCTTTTGCTTCTTGAATCATTTTTCTTATCTCATGCCCTTTTTTCAATTCAAAATCATTTTCAAATCTTGAAACTTTACTGATAAAATCAAACTTTTTTCTGATATCTCTTGAGAGTCTATTTTTTTCAGATTGTGTCAAATTAATTCCAAATATCTGTTTTTCAATTATCTTCAGCTCTCGCTGTCCAAATATTTTTCTAGAATCTTCATTCTCTTTCAAAAATTTTAATAAATTCATCTTAAATGATAATAACCTCTATTTAGGTTATTATAACCATAATAATGGTTATATTTAAACATTTGCCTTTTTCCTTTCTCAAAAATAAATAAAAGGAAAGATGTTAATAAATTTAATGGGTTCAACACCCCTCATAAACCTTTCAAATTCTGATTTTATCATTGTTTTTTCTTATGGTATAAATCCAAGATATAAATTAAATTCTTGTCAGAAAAATATACATAAGATAATCTAAATGGTTTGATATAAAGTTCCCGCGTGCCTTTTCTCACATTTCTCATCGGTTTTCCTGCTTCTGGATTAATTTTGAGCTTTTCAATTTGCCTTTTTATTTTTGTTTTAAGTAAATTATCTTTTATTTTAAAAAAAATTAATTGGAATTCTTTTGTGAATTCTACTTCTACCATTTGTCCATTTCTTTCATAAAATCATCAAAATCCATTCTAATTCCTTCGCCTCTGTCAATTGCTTTCCAAGCTTCTTCTGTTCTTCTAGCAAATTCTAAATCTTCTTTTAAATTTTCACTAAAGTCTGTTGCTTTCTTTAGAATTATTTGATTGCCATTTTTGATAATAACTAATTCCTCCCCTTCTTTTAAATCTCCTCTCATATTCAAAGGGATTACAACTTGCCCTTTAGAACTCATCTTTGTTATGTTTATCCCATTCATAGTAAGATTAATCTTACTTAGTATTTAAATTTATCTAATCCCCTTTCTCAAAATCCAATAAAAAGAAAGATGTTGATGAAGTTAATATCTTTTCAAATAAATCTTATCATGATGATCAAAATCATAAAACAGAATTTTATCTTTTATCTTGTCATATTTAAAAATTAGAACAAAATTCTTGTCAATATGAACTCTTTTAAAATCTTGTAATGGAGCTCTTAAATTTTTGTAATGATCAACAATAGAAGCATTAATAATCTCATTAATCTTTTTCCATATTATCTCGTACTTTAATTTGTCTTTTCTAAAAAGTTTTTTCAAAGTCTTATGAAGATTTATCTCTATATCAAACTTATGCATTTTCTATTGACTTTTTCAGGTCATCAATAGAATCAAAACTAATAAATTCCCCTTCTTTATCAATTTTTTTCAATTTCTCTATATATTCTGGTCTTAATTCAGGTTCAAGAAAACTATCACTATAAATTTTAGCTATCAAAGCAACTGCTTGAGATTTATTCTTTAATCCGAATTTAGCTTTAACTATGTTTAATATTCTATCTATATTCTCTTCAACATCAATAATATTTTGTACCATTTTTTATTATATTTATTATGAAACATAATAAAACATTATATTTAAACATTTCCTTTCTCAAAAATCATAAAAGGAAAGATGTTAATAAATTTAATGGGGAATGATTAATTAAAAGAATTTTAAAAATTAAATCTCACTCCGAGTTTTGTAATAAAATCACGATTTGTATTATTTTCATCACTCTCCTCTCCGTATACTTCATATCCCTTATCCTCTACTGGAGGAGAAAACATATGAAATGCATAAAATTCGAAATGTTCTATTCCTGCTTTTACATAAGCATCATATTCTTGTCTATTTGGTTTAATCCATAATGTCCCTTGGTAAAATGGAGACATATACATTCTTTGTGTTCCACCAAATAATAAATTTACATTTTTAATATTAGTTTCAAATCCAACATCTATTTCTGTCATTAATTCGTGCGTTTCTGAATGATCGTCAAATCTTGCAGGAATATAAACCAAATCTACATGTCCTGTTGGCTTTATTGTTGAGCATCCTGCTAAAACAATTCCCGCCAAGACTCCTAATAATGCTTTATTTTTCATAATGCTCCAATAATATTTGGATATTTAAAGATATTTGTTTTTTATTTTACACCTTCTACTTCTTCTAATTTGCAAAAATTTCCATTAAAATTTATTAAGTGATAAATGCCATACATTCTACAAAACAAGTTAATGCTGTAGAAGTATCTGTCCTATAACAATTACAAGTATCAGTACCAACTGGAAATGCCCCTGCATATCTGCTGTATCGGGGGGTATGATCTGTATAACCAAAACATCCTGTTCGTACACCCACCACACAGGTTGCTGTGCAATTGTTCTTACCAGAAGCTGCAGTACAAGAATAATATCCAGTAGATAAACTAGCACTAACAAGATTTTTACTCCCATCTGTCATAACATGCTTGCTTGCTGTTAAGCCACCCATATTCCAAACTCCAGCAGCATTTACATTACTATGATATCCTGAAGCACCATTTCCAAAATAAATAGCATCTCCACTATAATAATTCAAATAAATATTCTTTGCCACGGCACTAGCACCATATCCAGGGTCTATATGCATATTTCCATTAGTTGTTTTTATTACACCATATGCCGTTGCAGTTGTTCCATATAAGAGTAATTCACCTCCTGTTGTATCGGTTTCTCCAATCATAACATCACCTAATACTTGTAATGGTTTATCAGGACTCGCAGTTCCTATTCCTACATTTCCTGCATTATCTATCCTCATTCTTTCTAAATTATCTACACCAAAAGCCAATTCTGCATCAGCTCCACCACTTTGTCTTGCCATTAAAGTAAATACAGGTGGAGATGCTTCTCTATTATCAACATCAACATCCAAATACTTTGTTGTTCCTCCTGCATTCTTAGAAGCCATACGAAACATCTCATAATTAGCATCATCCCCATCTGGAGAATGAACTTGTAATTTATGTGTTGGACTCGCAGTTCCTATTCCCACATTTCCAGCTTCTGTTAAATACATTGACCCAGTAGCATCATTTCCGGGATTGAAAACAATTGGACCTCCTGACGAAGCAAGTTGAACTGCATCTGGAACATATGTAGCAGAAGCAGAACGATAAGCAAGAACACCATATCCACCATCCCCAACAAATTTCATTCCAGCTCTCCCACTTGCATCAGCGAAAGTATTTGTTATCTGAATATCCTCAATAGCGGTTGTTCCAACAATATCTAATTTATTATCTGGACTCTCAGTTCCTATTCCTACATTTCCTGCAGTATCAAAAACCATTCTAAACTCCCCAGCAGTATTATCTCTTATACCAAATTTACCTTGTCCAATTCCAGCAGTTCCTCCAGTGCTTCTTAATCTCCAATCACGCCCATTTGTATCTGTATTATTAATAATCATATCAACAGAGGCAACTGCTCCTTCCACTATAATACCACTATCAGAACTGGTAGTTACAACATGGAGGTTTGTTGCAGGACTCCCAGTCCCAATCCCAACATTCCCCGAACTTCCATTAACATAAAGCACACCAGAAACATTCAACGAATAATCAGAAGCATCATCTATCTGCAATGCTCCTGTCATTGTGTCCCCACT
>Ga0208769_1000690_pt1 | contig 15831 bp, 22 predicted proteins | sample AntAceMetag02UKC_FD_184768 | JGI IMG/M metagenome (GOLD analysis project Ga0208769, IMG submission 184768) | Saline lake microbial communities from Ace Lake, Antarctica- Antarctic Ace Lake Metagenome 02UKC (SPAdes) (version 2) | ecosystem: Environmental > Aquatic > Non-marine Saline and Alkaline...
TCCTTCCGTTTGTGATCTGAAGCAGCGCATCTCGTATGTGAGTGCGTGCAAGCAGCTCTTCCGGCACTTCCGATGGTGGCCACTCTCGCCTATCCACCTCGTTTCCTTCGGTGTCCATCCTTGATACGTCGAGTTCTGCAAGAAGCTCAGCCATGCGCCCCGCCACGCTTAGCAATCGCTCGCTGGCTTTGAGTATGGCAGTCATAGCCTACTCCTTCGCTTTGTGTGCGTGGATAGCCTTGCGTGTCACGTTGCGATGGCCGTCGCTTGGCTTGATCTCGTAGCTGCCAGCCCTGCCTGCGTTGGGATGGGCTTTGACGATATGGCCACGGCTAGGGCTGACGCCTGGGCCGTTGCTGTATTCTACGTAGTCGCCGGGGCCGAGTGGTAATGTCTTGTGTTTCATCGTAACTCCTTGCTGTGTGGTTTACTGATAGCGTGCGAGGGTTATAGTATGCTTATAGGCTTATCTCCTTTATTCTGTCGGGTTTTTACTTGCGCCTTGCAAGCATCTCAAGCACTTCGAGCAACAGCAGCTCGTTTTTGATCGCTTTCAGCTCGCGCTGCATCGCTTTGATCTGTCGCATTGTCATCGTAGCCATGTCCTTTCCTTTGCTATTGCTTCGCGGATCTCATGCTGCATCCTGCGTTGCTTTCTAGTTGGATTGCCTGCACGCTTGAGCTGCTGCCTTGCTGCGCTTCGGCCAACGAAGCTTGCAGGTCGCGTGAATTGTGGTTTTATCGTCAACGCTTCGTCGCAATGAATGGTCAATGTTTTCTGGCCGTAGCTAAGCTTTTCGGGCATATCTAGGCCAGGCATGAACATGTTTTGCGATGCTCGCGGAGAATACGGGAGTTTCTGCATATATTGTCCTCGCACGCTTGTCGCCCACTCTCGAAATGAGAGAGCCTGTCTGTTCAGGTAGGTACTCCGAAGAACGCTGTTCTCGTTATCTCGGAGCGCACATTGTCTCTGCTTTTAACTCATGGCCCAGCTCGGCTCACAAGTGTAGTGAAGCGTCCATTTCAATTAAGTTTCTGGAAGTCTTGCACTCTTAGCCTGTGAAAGCTTACGGGTATAGAGACTAGGCGGAATATATCTCGCCTGTACGATCAGCAAGGAAGCAAGCAAGGGCTAGTCTGTGGTTAGCAGAGATTCGCCTTGCTCTTTAGTGGCTGGTTGCTGGGCTTTGTATTGCATTTCTGGCTTGGCCAGGTTCACGCTTGCCACGCATGTATGCCGTCATGCGTGCCTTGCTCGGTATCCTTTGCTTGCTCTTATCGCTTGCTGGTGGCCGTCGCAATCGCTTAGAGAGCTTGCCTGTAAGCCAGGGAAGCTGCATATCGCGGAGTGCAATAGCTTGGGGCAAGGTGGGAGCATGCAAGGTTGGATTTCTTGCAAGGTATTCAGTTCGGATGAACTGTTATGTATACGGTAATATCATTAGTTATCCTGTGTAAAGTTTTCCGACACTTGTATAATGACGGGAAACTCGCAAGGAGCATCAAGACGTGGATTACACAATAGGTGTAAACCGTTTATTCCGGCATCATAGGAATACAGGAAAGAACATCATAAGAGAAAAGCTTTGTAATCAAATACAATTCAATAGTGAATAGCTTTTGTACAGTCTCTAGAGTGTCTTGATGATATACAGTGAAAGTCTTTCCGAACATTGCCAGTCTAGGATTTTTGTAACTAGCTTTTCTTGTTCGTCTTGTTCTTTTTATTCTGTGCCTTTTTGCGAGTCTTTTTGGAGACTGGCTTTGTGGCTTTCTTTGTAGTCTTGGGTGCTGCGGCAATAACCGTAGCAGCTTTTGACCTAACGCGGAGACAAGCTGATTTTGTGAACACCTGCTCACTGAGTAGCGTGTCCTTGTGGTTTATCAGCGTGACCCAAGCGCGTGCGCGTGCTTCGTCAAGATTGACATAATTCAGTCTCACAATTTCACGCGCTTGCGTCTTGCTAACTGTGGGATTACTCTTGACGTAATCCTTTACATGCTGGCCAATACCTTGTGACTTAACAATACCGAGTTTCAACATGATACCAGCATAATCTGATTCTAATTGTTTGCGTGTCTTGTCCATTGTTTCACCGTCTTTCTTATTAAAGACTGGCAATGTCAGGAAAGACTAACACTGTATTTCTCTATTAATTGCCACATTAGGGAAAAGCTAGTTCCTGTCATTCCGTCCATCAACTGAAACAAGGTTGTGCAAGCGTAGCGTTATTATCTAGGTGACTGCGCGAAATTACTCAAGACTCGCAATCCGCAAACGGTCAAGCTTACCTTTGTCCAAGTGCTATGAACCTACCAAAGATGACAGGTCAAAAGCCGATATATTGTGGATGATTCAATTACTTGAACCAAACCTATTTCAAAGAACTGTGGATATACTAGCATCATACTATTTCTTTGTCAATACACTGATTTACTTTATTTTATAAACTCATATAACACAAGCCCACAAGCCCCAAACAGCTATCACACTGTTAACAATAAGAGCGTGCTATACGCTAGCCTTTATGCAAGACCATAACCTCATAGCTCACACTATACAAGCATACGCAAGGCCATAGGCTTGGGCTTGGGCGAAGCATCGCAAGGGAGCTGGGGCGAAGGCTAGGAGCAAGGGCATGCTAGGCAAAGCAGCAAGGCTAGGGATAACTCCCCCGCTTTGCCCACCGCTAAGCCTATGCCTAGCAAGGGCTTAGCGCAAAGCCAAGGCAAGGGGTAGGGGAGTCCCAAGCCAGGGCAGAGGCATAAGCAGGAGGGCAAGAGGGAGCTGTCCCCTCTCTCGCCAAGCCGTTATCGCTGTGGCACTTAGCCTATCCTGCTCATGCCTTAGCCAATGCCCCCAAGCCCCCATGCTTTGCAGGGCGAGGGAACAGGCTCATATCTGATGTTAGGCTGCACGGCATATTATGTAAGTGATTGGTTGGTAGGTACTTAGTTTTTTGGCAAAGTAGCCTAACACGTTTGCGGGGGATTGGCGGGGGATTGGCGGGGGATTGGCGGGGGAAGGGAGCAACTGACGGATATGGAGGCCAAGAAAGTATCCTAACGACGAGTTTTAGGACAGGGTAGTATCCTAACAGCCGCTTATAGGATGGGTGTGGATAGAAAAAAGTACATCGAGATGATATTCCGGTTGACTTGTGTATCCTAAAGACGTATTATAGGACTCGAAAGTATCACAACCAAGGGTTTTAGGATGGATGAGAAACCAAAGACAGGCAACAAGAGGGCAAAATTGAGGGTCGGGATGAGGGATATTGCCCTTCTCGCAGGGGTGCATTACAGGACAGCGCTCAAGGCAGAGGAGGCCGGCGAGTTCGTGTACCTGAATCTGTGGTCGGTGGTGAAGTGGATTTACGAGAGGAGGCAGGGATGAAGATGATCTTTTGCTCGAACGGAGAGATGGCCGGCACCTACAAGGCTTACCTCCAGACCGAGCACTGGAAGCTACTCAGGGATGAAATGCTTATGCGTGCCAAGCACTGCTGCCGGCATTGCGGTGTATCCATAGATATCAAGCCTCTTGCTATACATCACAAGACCTATGATCATCTTGGCTATGAGCGCATGGATGAACTTGTCGTGCTGTGCTGGCATTGCCACTGCATTGAGCACCATGAAAATCCATATCTGAACGCATCCAAGCACATTGCAAAACATGACGAGATTCCAAGCGAAGAGTATGCCATTTCTTTTGCAAGAATTAGTCAAGGAGCTGGGCTTTCCACACGGAAAATGGTTAATCGCATGAAAGATACTGGAATTAAGAAGAACGATCTCATAGGAATGTGTAGACTTATTGTAGAAATGATAGATGAAAGGGAAGCACGATGAAACCAGTGAAATTCAAAGAAGCAAATATGACCTACGCAGAGAATCAGCCAGAGAATCAGCCGGAGTACCTGCCTTTGCCGGTGCATAAAACCAAGGGGGGCGAAGTCATCTCATGCTGGAAACTCTCGCTCATGGAGCGGCTGAGAGTGCTCTTCGCGGGGAATGTGTGGCTGAGCAGCCTTAAGCCGCTCCAGCCACAGTTCATCACTGTAAAGAAATCTGACATGTTTGATAAGGAGCCAGTATGAAAGAACACATAGCACTCGAAGCCCAAGCCCTCGACCGAGCCCATGCTGATCTCAAGCGTGACGGCATCAAATGCCACCGCATAGCACGCGAAGGCAAGATCAGGGGCGGAGTCCGCGGGGATTGGCAGGGCTGGCCATTCATGGTGTGGGTGGATTTCCAAGGCACGGCCAAGGCATTCGCTGCCGTGGTGGTGACAAGGTACAAGAGCAGGGATTGGGCATTCAAGGCACCGCACGAGGTGCTGAGGCAGGAGGGGTGATGAAGAAATATAAGAGTTTTTCTGCAACAGTTATAGAGGATCTTGACTTGATAACATCAAAAGATCTTCCGGTTGTTAAATGCCCGAAGTGTGGTTGTCGTATGGTACCGATAACAGTTGATACTAATCTCGGCATATACCCTACCAAGTATAGCCATTTTCCAGACGGTAAAAACATGAGGAGAATTGTCACTGGAACTATGTGGGAATGTGAACTCTGCTGTGACGAGAAAATTCTTCACGAAGAGATACAGGAGGGGTGATGATTACAATGAAAGAGGTTAAAGACATAGTGTTGAAAGTTATACCTGGAGATGGGTATAGACTTTTCCCGCAAACTGAAAGGGCTGAGGTGGTCTGCATGGCTGGATCTTCCAGATATGTAGGCGCTGAATACCTTGATCTTGCAATGGATAAGCTGCGCGAACTCGGCCTCTCCTTCCGGTTTTCGAGATGAAGCACAAGGCTCAGACTGATATCTATGAAAGATATAAGACTGGCGAGCCATCGAACTATGACACATGGGGAGAGGAATGGCTGCATTTCAGGATGCCCAGAACCATTGAAGATACAGACCCGTGGAAGCTGAAACACAATATGATAGCCCCTTTCAAGCGAACAGATCCAATAACGCCAAGTCAGAAGTCCTTCATAAGGCGAATATTGTACTATCCGGCCAAGGGCGACATCCCTCACTGCAAGCACAAGCTTACCAGCTTCGTGAAGAAATGCGAAGAGCGTGGCGATTTCTCGCACAGCAGCAAGAATCATATATGCAGGGAATGCCGTTGCAAGAGGCCAGCCGGCTTCGGCACCAAGGGAGACTTCTACGGCATAGGCGAGAACACAGGGCATTGGGGCTGTGGCTTATGCATGGTGCATGAGCGAACAATACCAAGGCATCATGCTCTGGCGATAGCAGCATGGGATATGTGGACGATTAGATATTATGGAGATCACATGGTGAATACAAAAGACTACGAGGACGCGGTATCAGCAGAAGCTAAGAACGCATCAATCAGGACCGCGGTGCGCAAGGAGTTGCTTGTAGTGCATGACAACCTCATCGCTCTGACTGAAAATCTTATCCCGAAGGATACCAAGAATGTGGTTGATGCCTTGGAGAATTTGACAGACGCCATAAAAGCATCTCAGTTTGTGGACGGAGAACAGGCTGAGGAGATACTTGCGATTCTCAACTCAAAGATCCTCGAACGCACTAAGCTCACTGAATACCAGAAGGGCGAGCTTGTTCCTCTCAGCACCAAGACCGAGATTGAGCTGAAGAATTCCTCTGCGATGTCTGCCAGCAGGATAAAGGTGAACGATTTCAAACTTGATTCTGCCAATTACATCCACTACGATGAGCTGGCAAAGAGACTTGATATGCATCTTTCAATAGAAAAAAGATCGCTAGAAATACTACGCGAGAAGCTGGCGAACTCCAAAGAGGGCGATCCAGATCCGATAGAAACGGTGTATAGATGGTCAGTGAAGGAAATTAAAGATGTGTGGGATAATACCAAAACCGGGGCCAACCACTGATGGAAATCCTTTCCAGAGTTGCTCGACATATTCAAGAGACTGCAGATCTGAAACATGACAAGCATTTATTTTACATGTTCGAGCCTTGGGATGTAGCCAAGCGATCAGAGGATATAAAGCGCAAAGCCATAGAGGATGACGCTCAGATATACAACGATGAGTTTCTGGGTGTATTTGGTACTGATCCTCATCCTTTTCAAACCGGCTACTTCCAGAGCACAAAGAAGATCAGATTACTCATCGCTGGTAGTTCAACGGGTAAATCCATTTGTCCATTGATCGAGACTGGCATTATGATAAGCGGGGAGATCCCGTATGCTTTCAGGTATGAAAACGGTGTTGATACCGGAGTACCGAGAGTCATATCCAAAGAGAACATCAGGCGCTTTGGAAGAAGAGACTCCAGCACGGGAACTGTCATAGATTACAGAGTCAACCACCGGCAATCATCGTCATGGCAGGAGTGGAATTGCGGCAACGTGATAGGTGCAGGGCGATACCCACAGGAGAAGATCTCTGAGTCAGGCAAGCAGATATGGATAGCCACTGTAGCTGAATCTATCAAGAAGTTCTGGTGGCCCATGCTGGCCAATCCTGATACGAGAGTTTTGCCTGACGCATTCATTGATACGAGCAAGGGTAATAACGGGTACAACATCTCCACCAACACCATTCACTGTATTCGCGGCATGACGATCTTCATTCTTTCATTTGAGCAGGGCCACATGAAGCTTGAATCAGTTCGAGCCCATGCCATTGTTGAAGACGAGGAAACAACCACTCCTGATCTCTTCGCTTCAGCACAAGAGCATGCCCCTGATGGCTATGTAACCATAGCCATGACCCCTTTGAAGGGTATAACGTGGTCCAGAGAGTTGGTGTTCAACAAGGGTATCGATGCTGACAGGTTTCATGCCTGTCAGTACGACTCTCCTTATCAGAACGCCAAAGAGATCGACAGGCGTAGAACCACCTACCCGAAGTGGATCAGGCAATCACGTTGCTGGGGGCTATACTCCGAGCAGAGTGGAGAGCCATACTTCAACAGGGCGAAGATCAACGTATGGCTACAGAACTATTCAATGCATTATGACCTGGTATCGTTTGCCCCGAAAGCTCAGTGGTTTACGATGAGGGGAAATCCACGAATCTCTGCCCTCCCTGGGCTCATCGACACCGAAGTACATAAATATCCAGCGCCCGACACTGAAGAAGCAACAACGGCGTGGAGGATGTACGAGGATCGACTGCCTGGGGTTGGCTATATTCTCGCTGCCGATGCAGCAGAAGGTGCTGAAATCCCGGAAGAGGCCGGCAATATGAATGCAGCCATCGTCATGCGTATGCCTCTTGAAAGCGAAGAGCATGCCAAGCTAGTATGCTCAATCCGCAGCACCCTGCCTACAAAGGCGTTCGCCAAGGTATGCGCCTTCGCTTTGCGCTATTACAACAATGCCATGCTTGCTGCTGAGTCAGGCCAAGGCGCAGAGAACAAGGCGTTCGAGCTGGAGGTAGAGGATTGGCCGTATTGGTATATGTCAACAGTAACGAGAGATGCAACAGGCACGCCGCGCCAGAAGCGTGGGTTTGTGATGAAGTCGAATCAGCGCCAAGCCATCTTCAAAGAGATAGAAGAGTACATTGGAGAGTTTGATGAAGGCGAATATCCACACATTCCAGACAAGCCTTTGCTGAAAGAATTGGCTGCCGCAGTGAAGGGAAAGAAGGGTAGGTGTGATCATGTAAAACGAGGATCTCTTGACACGAGCATATGTTTTGGTATATTATTGCACGTAATTAAGCACGATTCTGATCAGATAAAGTGTAACTATATTCCAATGCCAAAGCAAAACAACCGCAGAAATCCGCACACGCAGAGATCCGCTGTGCCTTGCGGATTACAAATGCTCGGTATGAAGGAGTCTATAAATGGCAATCCATAAGCGGCCCAGAAACGCCACAGGCGACGCTCTAGTTGACGAGCTCATGGCGCAGTTCGACCACGGCTACCGAATAGCTCAAGAGGCGTTCGAGCGCATGGAGAGAATAGCAAGGGCATACGGGAACAAGATAAACACCGTGCAGTGGCCGACGATCTCAGAGATATCAGTTCCTCTCACGTTTATTTCCGTAGAAGAGCAACTGCCATTCGCCATGAAATATCTATTCCCAAGGAACAGATGGATCGAGCTTATGCCTACCAATGGTATCATGACTACAGACAGGATTGAGTTGGTCGAGGATGATCTGCGTTATACTCTCCTGACAGAGATGCAGGTTCAAGATGGAGTTCACAGATCAGTCAAGGACTGCTACAAGTATGGCGTCGGATATGGACTCGTTGAGACGGAGTGGATCTTTCCTGAAGAGCGAATAATCAACGAGCTGCTTATTGGAGGTGAGCGTGTCGAATCGATTCCAACGCTTGGCGTAGGCGAAGCCGTGCAGCAAGTCACTTACGAATACGTTGCGCCGATCTTCGTTATCCCCATGCCTGATGGAGCTAACGTCGAACGCCCAAATAAAGCTTCCGCGCACTTCGTCGTTAAGCTGTATCCTGAATCAAAGTTTCGTGACATGTACGCAAGAGCAGCTAAAGCCGGCAATCCTATGGGCGGAGATCTAAATGAGATAGTAGAAAAATCCAGAAGTCTCAACTTCGATCAGCGCATGCTTCCGCTTGATATCATAGCGAGCCTCGCAAATATCAATCTCGCCAAGACTAACGATGCAGACAGGCGCATCCCTGTCCAAATACCTGTGATAAGGTACTACGGCGACAACCATCATGTATGGATTGCGAATGGAAACGTAAAGATATGGGAGATGAAGAACAAGTTCCAGTCTATGAGGAGTGATCTGATTAAGTGGTCTGGTTGGCCGGATGGCAACGAATGGTTTCCGATGGGTGTCACTGAAGCTTCTGAGCGATTGGCTTGGGGAACGAACGTCTGGTACAACTCTATGATCGATCTCGCCATGTATCATCTCAATCCTACGAGGGTCAGAAATACTGACATGATTGACCCGAACAAGCCGATAGGCAGAGGCCCAGGCTCAGACGTAGCTGTAAAAGGCGATGCTACCAAAGCCATAAGCTACCTGAAGCTGCCGGAATTCCCTCAGCAGCTTGGCCAGATGGGTGAAACGCTGCAGCATTTCCACGGCATGGCCAATGCTCAGCCTTCAAGCGTAAGCAACGCATCGCCAGGTCTTGTGCGTGGTGGCACTAATGCACTTGAGACATTACTCTCCAGCACCACTGGAAGGCAACTGTTGGCCGGTATAGCCTTCAAGACAGGCGGCATGCAGCCACTGGTGGAGAAGACCCTCATCAAGCGTCAGCTTATGGCAGACAAAGCAGGTAGGCCGTTTACTGAGAAGTCATTCAATGCCGATACAGGAGCACGCGAGTACCACGAGAAGAATGTGACCCTCGATGATTTAAGGCATATATTCAGAGTCTACCTGAATCTCCCTGCTGCTCGCATGAACTCAGCCGCATCAATGGCTGAGCGTGCCGGATACTTCGACAGGGCTCAGAAGAAGCCTGAACTGTTTGATCAGCGTGGCCTGTACGAACATCTCACTGACGATTACGAATTGGTTAGAAGCACGATGCTTCCTGTCAATGTCGTAAAGGAGCGCGAGGCACGAGGAGCTGAAGCTGCTATGCAATCACGCGAAGCCGAAAGCCAAGCAGCTACTGCCCCGTCAACTCAGGGTGATCAGGCTCTGGCCGGCGCTGCGGCAATAGGTGGAGAAGCATAATGGGTAATGATTTTATAGACATCGAGTTGCGGTTGTTGCGCGAAGAGAATACAAGGCTAAACAGATTGGAGATGGCGTCATACAGACTGGAAGAGGCGGCAGCGCTGAGACAGAGGAATGAAGAGTTAAGAAAGAAACACGACCAGCCGAAGGCCGCGCTTCTTCAGTTTATGACAGACAAGGCGAAGAAGTTAGGCTTCACAATACAAACAGGAGGAAAGCATGAAGCAAGTAGTAGAAGTTTTGGTTAAGGGAATAGGAATCATCGGATTAAGCGCTGCTAAGGCATTACTGGCAGACCTTGCAGTAGCTGCCAAGCGTCATGGCTTCAACCAGATAGCCGAAGGAACAAGCTGTGAACCCGGCGTGATCAATGGCGATTTCGTATATGAGCCAGCCGAGGGCGTAGAACCGCCAAGTCTTAGTCCTGAGATCGAAGCAGGATTGGACGAAGCTCAAAAGGTAGTCGAGGCAAAAGCGAAGAAAGCCAAGGCAGCGAGAGCAAGGGATAGGGCGTCAAAGGCGAAAGGAACTGCGAAGAAGAGAAGAAATGAACGATAAGTCGCTCCAAGCTATGGATAACGATGGGTTGAAGCTTGAGGCGCAAGAGTTAGAGAGGCTGACGGGGCATGCTACTGAATACGAATTCCTGTCGATCATACCTCACGGTCAGTTTCTACTGAAGGAAATGAGACTCAGGAGGGACTACGCTCTTGCATCATACAAGCATATCGATCCTGCGCATGAGCATGCACTGGTTGCGCTCATGGCAATCCAAAGCGCGGAGATAGAGGCTAATCATTGGATCAGCCGCATAGAGAGTAGCGGCGATCACTTGGAAACACTTAATGCTCGGCGGGAGACTCTGAGAAAGTTGGTCGCATATCGCAAACAGGAAGCGGAAAGCGGTACGCACTTCGTCCCAGAGGCGCTGAGAAAGGATAGAAAAAATGACGACCGATGAAGAAAAAGCATTACTGGACAAGGTTGAGAAGATGGAAGGCCAGATCAATGGCCAGGAAACTCTGATGCAGCAGCATAAGACTGAGATCGGAGAGGCTCGCAAGGAGTTCAAGGACGCCATAGCAGCGACCACAGACGTTGCTAAAAAGGCCGATTTACAATCTGCCCTTGACAAATTGACTGAATTAGAGGATACTGTGACCTTGAAGTTGAAGACTACGGAAGGTGATCGGGGAGGAGCAGGAGGAACTGGTGAACCAAAGACTCTTAATGAACTGCAAGCCGCGCTTGTGGCCAAAGTTAAGTCGAATCCAAAACTCGATGAACACTGGAAAGTCATGTCGGAAGCAGAGAAACAGGAAGTATGGAGCAATCCAGAAACCTTAGCGACATTCATTAAGGCTGCGTCGGAAGTTCCCCAACCTGTCCCTGGTAGCTTGCTGGAAGTGGTTGTGGAAGGTGAGTCTGATCAGGGCGATCAGACATTAGAAAGATTCCGCAAGCAGTTCAGAGGAGCAGCGGAAAGTGGAGATTACATCCCAGGCGCGGGAGGCGGCGGCGGTTCTGGGTATGCTGGCGCGACCGGTGGCGGAAGAGCTGAAAGCACTGGAAGTAAAAGACTACCTGGCGGAGTGATGCCGACAAGACCTAAGCCATAGGGATAAAAAAGAAAACAAGGGAAAGTCATGTATAGAGTAACATTGGATTACACCACTCGGACTCCCGGCGTCGATATTTTCGATACCGATAATCTGTTTCGGCAGAGGGAGATCGACAGTCAGATCGACATGCTCAACAAGGACGACGGCACCTTTTTGAAGGCGTTGGATCTGTGGAGCACGAAAGAGCCTGTCAATCAAGCCCTTTACTATTGGGTCGAAGATGAAATGCTTCCGATCCATACGCAGGTAAACCTGGCTGCAGGTTACACTGCGTCGGACACTTCGATAGTCGTCGATGACGCCAAGCTGTTCATCGTCAACTCCGAAGTGCATATCACACGGACGCTGGAGAATATGCGAGTCACTGCTGTAAACTACACCACCAATGCAATTACGGTTGTACGTGGGTGGAATGGAAGTGTCACAGCAGCTCTCGTTGATAACGATATTCTCGTTTCCGGTATCGCGCATCTGGCAGAACTCGCAGACGCGAACGAAGGAACCGGCAGAATCCCTGGAACGGAGAAATACAACTTCGTATCCCGCTTTTCTGAGTCCTTCAAGATATCGGACATGGAAGCAGTCGCCGCTAAGTTTGAAACCGGCATCGGCAAAGTCGCTACTATCGAGTGGGAAGTTGCCAACAAGATGTTCGAGATCAAGCGCAAGGTCAACAAGGCGCTTATCTTCCAGCATCGTGGAACGACCACCACTGGCGATGGAACGATCTACTGTTCGCAGGGATTCGTTCATTACATCAACGACAACGTGCTGACGCTTGGCGAAAAGAACGATTCGCTGACATGGCCCATTCTTTCCGAATGGCTTGACACCATGTTCGATCCGACTGCCAGTTCGAGTGAGAAGCTTTGCAACTCCGGTAACTGGCTCTTCGGGGCGGTCAACCGAATGCAGCGCGACATGGGTACTCCTCCGGTCAAATACTACAATCCTGATCTGGCGACAGACATGATGGATGTATACACGGAAGAGGGCAACCTCGTGAAGTTTGCCAGGGACAAGCATGGATTCCCAGCCTCCGAAGGATTGGCAGGATGGGGAACAGTCATCGATATGGGTCACGTTTACAAACGCGAGTACGTGAATGAGCCTATGACATGGCGACAAGGCATCCAGGCTGGAGTATCTCACTTCAGACAGGATGAATACTTCGGAAGCTTCTCTCTCGAACTGCGGCACCCAGAGGTGCATGGTTTTGTTCGTGGCGTGGCTCGGTCGATAATCGATTAAGGAAATCATTGATAGTTTAAGCTCAACTTAAACAATGCTCAACTGGAGACTATCATGAAAACAGAAAAAACAGAAAAACCAACGACTAAGGTTTCAGCAAAGATTATGCCAGAAGATACGGCAAAGGACAAAGCGCTGGAGTTGCCCAAGGAAGATAAGAACATTGCCACATGGCAGTTCAGATACGCTAACTATCGAACTATCCTTCCTTATGTCGATGAAACAGCGGGACTGACTCAGAGTGGAAAACGGCAAAATGCCGTAATGAAAGCTCGGAATTACCGCCGCGACCTCGACCTACGCATTCCTGAAGAGAAGAAGATGCACGAAGCGCTGTCGAAAGATCCGCGCAGAGAGCTTGACTTCTGGCTGCTTACCGGCGCGAAGCGGAAGCAGAAGGCATCGGAGCAGGGTGCAAACCTTGCGAAGCTGCTTGCTATGCCTGAGCCTCAGCTGCGGGGGATATTGAGTGGTGATCAAGTGCTGGCAGTCGGGCTGAACCCCGCAACTGCAACTCGCCATGACTTGGCGATGGCAATCATCACGAGTTACAACCAGACACTGGTTCAAGGACCAGATAAGGAGAATGACGAATGAAAAGGTTAATATGCATAGGTTTACTGCTCGCTCTCGTAATCGCTCCGGTGATTGCAGGGAACGTGGAAGAGGTAACATCTCGGCAGGGCTGGACGACTGTGTACGAGATGAAGGACTCCCTGAACGCGCTGGCTACTGGCGGGACGCTGACGAACGGATTGACAGTGACAGGAGTAATAACGTCAAGCGGTGAGTCAGTGCTTACTGGTGGACAGTCATCGCTGATAGATGGAAGCGTTGCTACTGCACTCGTTGTTACCAACGGGCAGACAGTCACTCTTTCAGGTCCAATTCAGAGGTGGAACGTCAGCGGCGGGGCGGATGACGGTACAAACACAATAACTATTCTTTCGGTCACAGCCGGAGAATTGATGTTTGTGATTAACACCGGAACAAGCAATGACCTCGCCATAGCGCAGTCGGGCAGTTTTAAGTCCGCAGCTATTGAGTTGGCACCAGCCGAGTCAGCGTGGTTTGCTGTTCCGGTAACGAACGCCATATATGCGATACAGGAATAACGGTACAAACAAGGAGAATGACCAATGAGAGACAGAGCAAATGATTCACGCCCAATCCGTACCGCTTTCCTGGACTTTCAGGATAGCAAAAACGGATTGCTGAGGCTCAAATGGAATGACATAGAGAAGACGGCTTCAAGCCCGAAGCCCTACGCTACTGTCACCATCGACCACAATGCCAGCGACGGCACCAAGCTGATCATCCTGCTGAACATCGGAGCCTCGGCTTCCGACTATACGCAGTATCAGTTCTCTGCCTATGCTACTGGAATCACGGACCCTGGCGGCATCGATTCCACGCCTACGCATAAGCAGGTGCTGACGCTTGGCGCGTTGGTTGATGCGTTGAATGCGCTTCAGGACAGTGACATCGGCATCTATGCAACTCGCTTGCATGCGCCTGCCGACTACTCGCTGGACACCGATGACTTCATCACTCAGGCCGAAGCTCGGATCAGTCCGTTCTTCACTGAGATGCTGTACAAGGAAGCAAGCGAGGTTAAGACCTCAGCATTCCGCATGGGCGTGCCTGAAGACGCGAACGGCAAAGTTGGCCGTGGACGCATCGAGATCGTGCGAGTTGTGGCCTTTGCCAACTCAAACAGCGCGACTGACTGCGTGTTCAAGATGTCCTACGATCCCACTGAGGGGTCTGGAGGCGCAGACGACGAGGTAGAGCTGGCATATACTCGCTATGTGCCGGACAACGCCATCACGGAGCTGTATGACTTCCATGAGGCTCCCCCTGTTGAAAAGGGGCCAGTCCTCGTAGAGATCACAGCAACTTCCAGCCTCGCCGCTGCTGCGTATGTTCGCATCGCATACCGCAACGCCGAATACTAAGCTACCTGGCCGGAGCGGAGCAAACCTTCGCTCCGGCTTAATTGGAGGATTCGCATGAAACGCATCGCACTCTTTCTATCTTTGATTCTCCTGCTTGGTGCCTCGTCATTGCGTGGCGAAAACCGGCAGTATGAAGATCCGCTGAAGCCTGGCGAGTTGTATTTCGTGCAGGTAAAGCACGTTACTGGAGGGTCTTACGTGTACACGAACGAGCTAACGTACATGTGGTATCTGGACAAGGCCGTGGTCCTTTCTCCGAATACGAATTGCACAAGCACGAATGCTGCCTATTTGGTTGTAAAGCATACTGATGTTCTGGAGACTCCGTATACCGTTGTAACAAATGATTTCGGAAATATCGAAACGAACTATCAGCATTCGATTACCGGAAGCACTGATACGTACATGACGAATGCTATTGCCGCATGGACAAACGCCGCATCGACAAGAGCTGAAATTGTACCGGAGGATGATTATATTCAGAGAGGCGATATACTGAGATTTACTTTCAGTAATACGAATATCTTTCTGAAGCTCACCGGAAGGAGGTAGACATGCGCTCCTTCATCATTACCGCGCTAACAGTCGCACTGTGCCTTGGCTCCTTCGGGGCTACCAATACCATCCCTCGCCTGAAGGATCAGACGGCCAACTTCTCAATGCCAAGCGATGTATCTCAGTGGCATATAAAAGCCAAGCAGAGCAACGTGGGAATAGTGCAAAGATTCTATACAGTCAACGGGTCTAACGTGCTGAATCTAGCTGGCAAGACTGTTGTATTCAAGCGAGGCAAGAATGATAACGATCCAAGCATGGCTTCGCTCACCGGCGTAGTGTCAACCACATATGTTGAATTCACAATGACAGCTTCTTTTCTTGCTCAGGCTACGTCTATGCCGTGGTATAGCGTCATTATGGTTACTGATACATCTGCTCCGACATATCAGGTATCTCAGCCTATTGGGCAAATCACCGTGAAGTATGCTCCAGAAGTCGATGCAAACGATCTTGTAACATCCAAGCGTATAGATTGGCAGAACAGAACTTATGCTAATGGCGCGTCTGGTCCTGGCATTGGTGATGGAAGCACTATCAGCTGGACAACTAACGCTAACGGACAGATTGTATTTACATCCGCTGGCGGCGACCTGACAGCAATCAGCAACAACACGCCAGCCTATGTGTACATCTCAAACTCTACCGGTCCGATTCCGGGCATTGGTGTCAGCAATGTTGCGACGGCAGTACAGGGCATCTCAGGGACCAACGCAGAAACCATCGTCCTTGCGAACAGCAATGAATGGACGCAGGCGGG
>Ga0208769_1000692_pt1 | contig 15824 bp, 17 predicted proteins | sample AntAceMetag02UKC_FD_184768 | JGI IMG/M metagenome (GOLD analysis project Ga0208769, IMG submission 184768) | Saline lake microbial communities from Ace Lake, Antarctica- Antarctic Ace Lake Metagenome 02UKC (SPAdes) (version 2) | ecosystem: Environmental > Aquatic > Non-marine Saline and Alkaline...
AGTTTCTTTGTATAACTTCATAATCGGCCGCATAGCAAAGAAGTATAATAGCATTATGTTCCGTAAAGCGCCTATTTTCCCTTGAAGCTCAGTAATCATGTAGCCATGAGTTCTTGCATGCCGTCCAGCCTCATCATGGCCATGTGTCATCTTTTTTAAATCTTTTTGAGCTCCAGTACCAGTCTTCTTGATCTGGACTCCTACTTTTTTCATAGAGTTTATCTGTTCATTACTAGCCCTCTTCAGCTTACCGGTAGCTAGATCCTCAAAACTCAAAACAACTTTAAATTCTTGTTTTCCAGCCATATTACACCTTGTATTTATTCTCCATCGCTTTAATTTCTGCTGATTCTAAGATATCAAATATATCTAATAACTTTGCCGGTTGCTGCGAAAGACTTCCAGGAAAAGGTAGGAATCCTTTTTTGTAAGCTTGATAATACCTTATGTATATCTTTATCTCCGGCGGTAAAAGCTTTGCTATACATCTTTTCGCTGGTTTTCCATCAATCAAATATGGTTGAATCGGTAAATCATTACAACCGCGAAATTTCTTTTGGTGTTCATTACAGTCGTGGCAATTGAGGCCTAAGCTTGATACCTCAACCGCCAATATTAGTTTTTTTCTAGTTCTTCACCTACCTGATTTTCTCCCCAGATTTCTGAAGCTAATTCGTTTATAGCATATAGAGGGATCATTTTTATTACTTCATCAGTAACAACTTCAATTTCGACGTTAAAGACCTTTTCTTTCTTAGTAGCAAATTTAACTTCTATATCCATAAGCTTAAAATTCTTAAACCCTTTTAATCCATATTTTATGAGAGTAAAATTATTTTGAGTATAATCATTTTCGCCTTGGACATAAACTGGTTTGCCATCTTCAATTTTTATTTTACCAAAGCTAGCAAGAAACTTTGATTTCATAATAGAGTCTAAAGGACCTATCAACCATATTGTTGGGTTCTTTATATCTTTTTCTAATATGTATTCTTTCACCATTCCTACACCGATTGGATCAATCATAAACCTCCTTTTTTTAATAGTTATAACTATATGTTTTTTTAACTGAATTTAACCTTTTTGTTTTAAACCATCTATCCATTCTAGCTTTAGCCCATTTAAAGGTTTGTGAAGATATACCTAAAAATCTTCTTTTTATCGCGGTCTCTTCGTGATGGATTATCGCAACCATTTCTCTATTAGGTTTTCCTCGAGGAAGTATTCCTACAGTAAAAATGTTATCAGCTATTTTAGAAACACGCACCGCATTATACATAACCCCTTTTCTATATAATGCTCTATGAGGATAAGGTGCATTTTCTCTTGTTTTATCTTTGATAGTCTTAACTGATAATCTCTTGAATGCCGAATTATCATCAACATTAGTCTGAGTGCGAATATTCTTCTTAGATTCGGTTGCTACTTTATTAGCTATTTGACTTAATACTATGCTAGCATTCTTGAAATCAGGAATGCTTAATTTAGCTTCTATTTTACAACCGAAACTACTTTTCAATTCAGCTCCTTCTCTACTTATGTAGAAGTGCTAGAACTTGAGCTAGAACTTGAACTAGAAGAACTAGAACTTGAACTAGAGCTCGAAGAGCTAGACGATGTTCCCATAGTTATACTTATCTCATCATTTCCGCCGTCACTATTTTTACAGATTTCACAAGTTGCATTCACTACTCTTATCCCTTCTCTGTCTCCTGACTTTACTTCAGTGTATCTTACAGCTGGAAGTGAGAAGTAAAGATTGTTACCATTCGAATCATTCATCGTTATAATAACCGCCATAGTTGCACTAGACAATATCTTTGCATAAAAATCATGATCAGTAAGTGCAACCATTTCTGGATCAAAAGTCATTATTGGATTTCTACCAGTTATCTTTGCGTAATCAATACCAGAAGCATCTTGTGGCCGAGGAGATATAACTACTTCATTCTGTAAATCAATTTCACAAGCATCTAATACCAACGAATCGCTATCGATAGTAACCGTTGCGCCCATAAAAATAAATGGAACTTGGACTGGGTACGTAGGAGTCAACAACGCTGTATCACTATGAGAAGAATATTTTCCTTGCATAGCAAATTCACAAAATACCGGCTCACCTACTTTGAATTGGAATTTAACATTACCGGCACAACCACACATAAGTTTTCTAAAACCATCTTCATAAAGAGCGTATGAGGCGGTAACAAAGCTACTAGATATAGGAACGTAAATATTAGACACTCCAGCTGAGAGAGCTTCTGATAATCCGCAAGCTCTTAAGAAAGGTGTTATCGGCAATGTAGTTCCTTTTGAACCTGAGACAGGCCCCATAAGTTCTGCTTTAAAACCTAGTGACATCTTCCTGGCCCCAGGAACCGAAGGAAATCTAGACATAGTTTTTATTACTGGGTTTCTTTTGAACTGTTCAGGCTCAATATCCATTACTGGATCATAAGCTAAGATTGTAGCTTGTGCGGCTGCTAAAGCTTCTGCGTTACCAGATATAGTTTCAACTTTCCCGGCTAATTGCGCAATGCGTGTTATTTTGCTCATTTTTTTACAAACCTCCTTTAAATTATCCTATCTGTAATAATAATCTCTATATTAACGACATGACACATAACTGAACCTAGGAAAGCCGTTGAGAATTCTCCAATGATAGGTATATGAACTATTTCTGCTTTTCCATTCAATGTCGGATTACTAATAAAACTGGCACATATTGTTTCAACGAGGTCTTGGAATGTTTTTTCTGTTTCTCTTTCATCATAAAAAGAATAGAACCCTCGTATATTAAAAACATTTCTTACATCCTGGACATCACCATTACCCCCATGGCCAACTCTCTCAAAAGATTTTCTTTCTATATCCCAAGTGTTTACTTTTGAATCTTTAACAAACAAATCTCTATATGCAGCTAAATCACTACAGTAGCGTTTATAATCATAAACGTGTTCTACTCCAGAAATAGCTTCTAGGTTAGTTTTTATTTGTGTTCGAATTAAAGCTAAAGACATTTATTCTTAAAGCGGAAGGATAGAATTCAGGTATTCAAAACTTGTCTTCTATCTCCGCCTTCTCCTTTTTACTCTTTGCCTGGGGTATTAGCGAAATCTTGATGGATGCGTCAGCATATCACTTTTCCATGAATACTCAAAATCGAGATCCTTCACAGAAATGCCAGCTGAAGCAGCACCAGTTCCCTTAGATTCTTCACCTAAGCCCATTAATGAATTATAAGTTGCTATCTTTTCTTTAGCCAATGAGGCATAAAGATCAGATTTTCGCTGATAGTCAATAACGTCAGCTTCGATTGTCGAATCTGTGCTTTGTGCAAATTTTGCCGCGAGAGCCCAGAAACAAAGAGCGGCAGCTAAATTTATAACTGCCTCTATATCATTATCTTTTATAGTGCAAGTCGCCTCACTAAACTCATGAGGTAAAGCATATTCATATCTTATTTTTTTCCCAGTAGCGGGGATAAAGCTAAGTATTCTAAGATAAGTTGTTACTACAGTAGCAACAAGTTTCTTAAAATATTTCCAGTTATTATCTTCTACGTATGAAGGATTTTGAAAATCATCAGCGGGATATTCAATCTTTCCTACAATGTAAGAATAATCATCTATCCAATCATCTGGTAAAGCAAAATCATAAGCACTGCCATCGCCGTCTTGTTCTTTTATTTTAGTGTATGGTTTAGTTTTAGAGAAGATAATTACAGCTTGAGACAAAATTCTATATCTATCATCAGGCGACAATTGTTCAGCGTCATCCTGTAAGGCAGTATTCAATCTCGCTAAATAATCTTCTCTAGTATAACTCATAATCTACTCCTATGAAGATTCAGAACTACTAGAACTAGATGAAGAACTTGAGCTTGACGAGCTTGAGCTAGAAGAACTAGAGCTGCTTGAGCTTGAACTAGAACTGCTTGAACTTGAACTAGAACTAGAGCTAGATGAGTGCTGTGTCTGATCTCCAGAAGATTCTTTAACATCTTTTGAGCCACCCAACTTTACTCTTTTTCTAAAGTACATGATGATATTGCAGTCTTCTTCTTTTAGATTATATGCTCCGCAAGCTACATTCTCACAAACTATTCCAGCTCCAGCGTTATTTTTAAACGGACATTTGTAAGCGGGCACTCCCATTATCTATCTCCTTTTGGGTAATCCCGGCAGAGAATTAACTCTGCCGGGAGACTATCCTTACGTGCTTGTACTCGAACTAGAGCTACTTGAGCTACTTGAACTTGAGCTACTTGAACTTGAGTTTGAACTTGAACTTGAGCTACTTGAACTTGACGAACTTGATGAACTTGACATATCTCCTTGAACGTATAGATCAAAGATTTTGAAGAAATTCCCAGCTGGCCCACCAAACTCTAAGTATTTACTTACATGCTCAGTTGTAGTTATCTCTACTTTCACATAGCGTCCATACTTCTGTGTTGTTAAATCAAATTCTTGCCAGATACCAGTATCTTGCCATGTTGTAATCCCTGATTTGACTGCTCCGCCCCAAACTGTCTTAGAGTCACTTACATAGATGTTTACATTAGTTGGATCCCAACTCAAATCTCCGCCACTTCTTCCTCTAACTTTACTTACCCAGCGACTTTGAGCTAAATCGATTATGAACCAATGAGTTTCATCAGCAGAATGTTTCCAAACGCCTGTTCCGTTAAGAGCTGCTTCAATAGTAGTTGCTCCACCATCATCGCCACAATCTGAATCAAGATCAGCACTTGTAACTCCAAACCAATCTTGATTTAGAGAACTTGAGCTGCTAGATGAACTTGAGCTACTAGATGAGCTTGAGCTACTAGATGAGCTTGAACTGCTTGAAGAGCTTGAGCTTGAGCTGTATGAACTGCTAGACGAACTTGATGAACTAGAACTGCTCGAAGAACTTGAGCTACTTGAAGAACTGCTTGATGAACTTGATGAACTTTCTGAACTGCTTGATAAACTAGAACTGCTAGAAGAACTAGATGAACTTGAGCTACTTGAGCCATTTCCTTTAACTGTTATATTTAAAGCATACCAATAACTGCCATCACACCAAAACTCAGCAGATTCATATAACCCTATATTAACAGTATCATAGCTAGCTCCACCACCATTAAAACCAGCAGCAACATAAACATTACATTGCCCACTTGACGTAACTAAAAGGCTTACACCTTTATATACATCAGCGGCAACAGGCAAAGTTAATGTGGCCGTAACAGATAATTTTATAAATGAATATCCATATCTTCGGACATCGCTCTCGGTGAGAGAGTAATCAGCGGCTTTACTTAATGCTGTTCCTCTACGGTTTGCAACACTATATTTATATCTGGTAGGTTTTCCCTTTCCCATTGTGAAACCTCCTTATTAGCTAGCGCCAACAGCGTCAGACAAAGCATACCAATAAGAACCATCACACCAAAATTCTACCATATTATAAGAACCAACTGTTACTGTATCGTAACTTGCTCCGCCACCACCAAAACCAGCGACAACAGCAACTTTAGCGGATCCATTATTTCCAGTAACGTAAACGCTAACACCTTTTAAATTTGAACTTGCGACTGGTAGTGTTAAGGTGTAGGCGCCATTTATCTTAAAAAACTGACCGCCTCTTAAAATATCATTTTCGAGTATCGTATAACTTGTCGCTTTTGTGAGGGCGGTACCTCTTTCGTTTGCTACTCCGTATTTATATCTTGTAAACTTCATTCAGACCTCCTTAACATTAGGCATTTTACAACCTAACAGCTGTGCCGAGGGGATTCCCCCCTCGGCCATTGCCGTTAATTCAGATTAATTTTTACGATACAATTGCACCAGCGAATGCTCTAAAGTCTACAACTGCTCCACCGTATTCATGGCGAACTTTATATCTAATTGTATCATAGACAAACACATTACCGGCAGTAGGTTGATCTTGAACTAAAATCTCTGGTTCTTCTTTCCCGTTCAAAAATCCTACTTCAATACCTTCTACGTCACTCTTTTTTGCTGTTAAGTAATAATTATTTTCATCACCGCGTAAGAACGGACTTTGCTTTGTTTCAAACTGACCCTTTAGAGTATTGATTCCACCTTCAGCAGTTTCAGGATTCTTATCAGAATTCTGTAGTGATAAAGCTGTACCATTCAAGGAACGAGGGACCCAAAGAGTTGGTTTCTCTAATGCTAAGAACTGAGTAACCTTACGAACATCAATTGCAACTACGTGCTGAGCATCAGTTGTTCCAAACATACCTCTTGCAATAGTCAATGCATCCGTAGATACTGAATCTATACGAACAATTTCTCCGTCTATCCATGCGTAATCTCCAGCTTTGAAATACTGGCCAGTTCCACCAGTAACATCTAATTCTGTAGCAGCAGCTTCTAATTGTGTTGCAACGTCAGTCTTATATCCTAATTCACACTGATACCACATATCATTTAATAAATCTTGAAGGTTATCAAACCCTAATGCACCTGTTCTGTAATTCTTATGAGCGGCAATATAAAGAACTGCACTATCATAAATAGTTGCAGTATTTATACCAGAAGCGCCGTAACCTATCATTAAATCAAATACGAATTGATTTAATGTATATCCAGCAGCTTTACCAACTCTTTTAGGAATGCCTGAAAGCACCTTTAAATCATCATCTATAATTGATCTTCTAGTTACTGTTACCATTCCACCCTTAGTGGCAACGGCGTAAGTAGCTTCTTGATCAGGCGGGAATCCAAGTTCTGGGTAAGTAGGTGACGCACTATCTATCGGCGTACCCGCAACTGTCCTAGCTGCTTGCACAGTAGGAAGAACTCCAAATCCACCCCATTGAATTCTTTCTTGTAACTTAAAATCTTTTATTGCAACCGCAGTTGCGATCTCTTTCCAATGCTCAGGTATTGCTCTATATTCAGGTAACATCCTTCTTTGCATAGAATAACCTAAAGCATAAGCAAAGCTAGAATTATCATCTACAACTGCTTCAGATAATCTTGCTAACGCTTTTGCTCCCATTCTACCAGTTACTTCCGCATCGTCAGTATAAGCAACATAAGCTTCTTTCAATGATCTAAAACCACCAATATCTTTGTAGTTATCTTTTTCGCTATCTTCAGGCTTATATCCAAGCATTAAATCCAAAGAAGCTTGCAAACGAGTAACTGGTTCTCTCGCAACAAAACTACCTTCACCTATATCGATACCAAAATCAATTATAGTATTACTTTCAACCAATTTAGCTAATACTGTGCGCTCAGACTTAATTGATTCTTTCATGTCTGCTTCTTTAAAAACTTTGTTCTTAAAGGAACTACGGATTTTATTTTTGATTACATCAGGAAGATTACTCTCAGCCAAAGCAAGTTCTAACATATCCTTACATTCCTTAACCGCTAATTTACTACTTATGCCGTCTAACTTGGCTTCTAAATCTTTATTTCTCTTTTCTAAATCAGTATTTTTTACATCCTGATCAGTTTTGTCTTTAGCTTCAGCTTGCTTTTTTAATAAATCTTTCTTTTTCTTTAAATTCTTAGGATCTAAATTAGAGTCATCAGCTGCAAGCAATTCTTTGTCAGTCATTTCTTTCATTGATATCAAAGCATTAAGTAAAGTTTCTGCTTCACTATAATCTTTTTCTTTGAATTTTGCTACAATAGCTTCAAGCTCTTTTGTTTTATTAGAATTACTTTCTTTAGCCGTTTTAACTAAAGATTCAAATATGCTAGTAACTTCTACTTCTGTGATATTAGCGATATCTACGCTTTCTAACAATTTTGGATTCCATCTCTTCACAGCCTCAAGAATTTTCTTAAACATTTTCTCGTTCCCTCCTTTTAAGTTAATACTTTCAATCATTTTAAGTAATCCACCGCCCGCTGCTGGTTGGCTTACAAAATCCGTACTAAATACTTTAGTAATGCTATCAACAACCGTTACCGGTTGCCCATTAAGCATTCTAACACTTGACGGACCTTCTGCATTTATAGATAAACCTAACAAGTTTTTTAACCCTTTTTGCCAGGCATTTGTTAGCATCTGCTTCAAATTCTTTACTTTCGAGTTAGTCGTAAGCAAATGCAATGATCCAGTTAATCCAGTAACCTCTCTCCCTTCGACCTTAACAGTCTCAAATTTAACATTATCAAGAAAACCAGCTGTTTGAAGGGGAAATCCTTCTGGACGCATTTCTTCTATACTTAATGGCAAATGGTCATAATGCTTATCTTGCCATTCATAAAAACAAACTTTTGATTTCTCAAAAAGATTAATTGATTTTGTAAGAGCTTCCTGAGTATAGTATTTGCCATTTTTAGAAAGTCCTTCCTCAATAATCATAACCTTCCAAACGTCACCAGAAGAGCTACTCTCTAAAAAAGCTGCAATATTTATATGGTTATATTTCATTTAAAAACCTTTTTCAACTTTCATTACTTACCACCCATAGAAGCACCACATTTAGGACACGTCATTTCAACACAAGGAGTTCCTCTATTATGCTTAACTTCTTCTTTGCATGTAGGGCATACACAAGTATCTGTTCCGCCATCACCTTGTTTCTCTCCGCCTGTTCCTACGCCATCGCCTCTACCTTCTATTATACAGTCTGAAAGGACTTTAGTTATTGTGTCTATAGCTTCTTTTTTCTCTAAAGTGCTTGCCGCTTCAAACAGAGTGTAATCAATTTCGTTAGATTTCAACCAAGCTTTAGCTAGTTCTGGAGTAAATTGATTTTTACCAAAACGATAAGCTTGCACTTTCATTGAAGTACGTATATCACTTTTAGGTTTTTGTAAAATAATGTTAATACCTGAAGCTATAGATTTCCTGGCAAAGTTGCCAGATGCTTTGGAAAGAGGTTCCATTACTCGAGCGGAATGTTCATTCGGATAAGGAATATTAAGCCTCCTGTTAATATTTGTGGATAAGCTGTGAATAACCTGTTAATAACTCATCTACTTAAAATATAAACTATATTTTTACAAATGTCAAGTTATTTTTGACTTATTTTATTTTCCTACCATAGCTACTCCGCATTTAGGACATTTAATTTCAACGCAAGGAGTGCCTCTATCATGGGACACTTCTTCTTTGCATTCAGGGCAAACACAAATATCCGTTCCACCATCATTCTGTTTTTCTCCCCCTAGCCCTACACCATCACCTCTAGCTTCTTTTTGCAAAGACCAAAAATCTGAACTTTCGCTTTCTCTCTTAGCTGTATATATTAATTTTAAACCATTACCAGAAAACTCCAATACTTTCTCAAGCTCACTACTCTCCAATATAGATATTTTACCTACGTCTAATTGCTTAACCCAAGACGGCATAGTTGTAACATTACGTTTGCTATCTGGTGCAATAAATTCAACGCTTTCAGATATCCTATATTTGTCATAAGTCGAAGGTTTAAGATAAAATATAGATTCTTTGAATTTATCACTTAATAGATCACTATCTAAGTGCAAATCAATCCCTATGTCAGTTGAGATTATAAAGCTCTCAATTGTCCTACCTTTACCTTTCCACCATTGCTTATAATAAGTAAAATTACCTATTTTCTTTTCCGCTTCTTTCATTTTGATATCTAACTGATGCTCCTTATACTCAACCTTACTCGCTTTCAAGTCATCAAAAGTATTAAATGACTCTTTACTTCCGTCTTCTTTAGTTGCTATATATTTATAATCTGTGTATTTATCAAAAAGCTCTAAACTAAATGGAGGTAATTTTTCAGGATGAAAATCTGTGATCCCAGCTTTTATCATCTTTGGCACGAAAGAAATGAACGATTGTTTTAATTCTTCAAAGGTTTGCTTTACGTCTTCACCTCTTCTCTTCGAAGCATACAATTCTAGAAGACTATTTAATATTTTAATTGCTCGAGTGCTATTAAATATTCCTTTAGGTATTGGATCCCAACACATACTTGCCGCACCGACTGCTTGCCCAACAATTTCTTTTACTTCAGCGCTTACTACAAAGCTCATCAATAACTTTTTGCCATTGGCAGACATCTTTTCAATATCAATGTCCTTTAGCCCTGATTCAATTAAATCATACATCTTCTCATTAAAAGATATTTGAATTTCTTCTAAGCTTTCTTTTACTTTATCGTCTTTTATTTTAGTATCGTATAACATCACAATATCATTCAAGCCTTCAAGCAAGGCAACGTTGTCCTTTGATTCAGAAATGAATTTAAAACTATTTTTCATTAGAGCCCCCTCCTTGTTCGTCTTCATTAACATCATTTTGAATATCTACACCTAACTGAGAAAAAACAGCGTTAAGGATAATTTTAGCTTTGTCACTTGTTATCCACTCCTTATCTGCTGCCTGAATTAATCCACTTACTAATCCATTAATTACTTGAGCGGTGCCCTTAGTATTATCTCTTGAAACAATAGGAGAAGGTGTTATCTTAAAGTTTTTATCAACATCCTTCTTTAAGGTTCCAGCTATTATAGCCTGGTCAATGACAAAATTAAACATTCGTGTAATCATAAACTGAATTTTTTTCTGTTTTGATTTTAAATTTTTAAGAGTCGGTAAACTCATCTCCATGGCCGTGGCTCTGGTGGTCTTATCCCCCTCAGCAAACCAGTGACCTGGGAAACCAGCTCCGCCTAATATTTGATTTTTAAAAAGGTTAGCTTCTCCTGAAGCATCAGCAGATTCTAATTTAGGAGTTTCAGCTTTCCATTTTATTTTTTCATTATGAGCTCTTATCGATCCTGGCTTCGGTTGAGATAAACCTTTAACAAACTCTTCTAACTCACCCTTATTCATTCCTTCACACTCAACATCCCAAATATAATTATTCAACAAGAATGCTCTTTCAAGCCGAGCAAAAAGAAATTGATCATATCCGTCAAGCCAATCAGCTAATCGTAACAAACAACTTCTACCACGGGTTGCTGAGCTTACTTTATTAATTGTAAAATAGAAACATTCTCCAATTAAACGCTCATATGTATTTGACTTTATTTTTCTATCAACATTAATAATATCAAGCTCACGTGTTTTAGATCCCCTAGGTTTCTTCCAAAAAAGTTTTTTACTTATTTTAGAATTAAAAGGATCCTTTGTTATTTTTAATATCATTTTAGGATCAATGTAACTTAACTTTACAGCCCCATCAGCATGGTTAACCCATACCGGTAGACATAATTCTCCAAAAAGAAATAATTCAACAACGTTAACATTCATTTCTTCATCTAAGTTATTATCTGGATCATTCCAAAATTTATCTAACACTTCTTTTACTTCTGGGCTATTTGCTTTATATGTGAAACCATCGCCAATAACGAAGTCTTCAATTATCTCAATTATTCTTCCAGCCATAGGATTAGAATCGTATAAATAAAAAGCTATATCTTGCATTCTCCTATGAGTAAGAATATTAAGGTCTCTAATGTTATTGTTTGTCAATGAGCGCCATAATGCATCTTCACCAGCACCTCCTACCATAGGATAGGCTTCTGCTATTCTACGCTGTATAGCTGCTGATCTTTTCCCTCGTTCTTTAAAGCTAACTATTTTTTCCCCTGGTTCTTGCAAGGCTTTAGTTGGTTTAACTCTCTTTTTTTTCATAATATTCTCCCTCTATTAATTCTATTGCTTCCTATAACGCTTGAAACAGAAAATCCTCTATTCATCACAGGTTCAGCTTTCCTGATAATTTCTCCTTTTAAATTTTTTAATGCTTCACCCGGGTTAAGCTCAACAACTACACCGGCAGCTTTTACCAAAGGAAATAAAAAATTAATTCCATATTCTACAGCATTAACAGCGTGAGTATATTTATTATCTATATGATCGGTATAAGTTTTATTTAGAGTAACATTTTTCATACACTTTGCTAACCCTAAGCAAGTTGTTTCTTGTGATATATTAAATTTAGGTCTGCCACCAATATATTTTTTAAGGCAGGTTTTCATACACTTCATCTTCTCATAATTAGAGAGTTCTCGCGATTTTATTATAATTTGGTCATTAGATACTTTTTTCCAATCACTGATTACACTTGTCTTAGTTACTCGGTTTCTTTTATTACCTGACTTGTCTCCTATAAACATTATATCGCTAATCAATCCTGTGTATTTTATTGCGTCCAGGCATTTGATAAATTCTTTATACAACTCAATAGTTAATTTATCTTTAAATATTTTATAATAAATAATGAATATCCTATCCTCAAAATCCTTCTGTGCGAAAACGAATGGTTCACCATCAAGACCAAAATCCATAAAGCAATATAATCTTGATTTTGGGTTAAGATATACTTTGTGCCCTAGAAGATGTGTACCATCATCATACTCAGGATAAGATCGATTGGTTCTTGCTTTGTCATACCCCACCAACAACTCTTGGGCAATTTCACTCTCAGTTAGCGAAGCTGTCTTTTTATCATACCATGCCTGGTCGTGCTCAGGGTTATCATTCCAATGAAACCGCATTTTAGTAAATCCCGAATTAGGCATATCTTTTATCTCAGCAAACTTATTATTTAAACTTACTGAAGGGGGAGTGGAATTTAAACAAATAGAATTTGAAGCGTGTCTCAAACCTTTCCACATTTCATCAAGACAATCTATAAAAGCTGCTTCATCAACTAAAATAAATTTATATTGTGTATCACGACCAGCCTTAGGATTAGAAGACTCTCCTTTTATAACTGAATTCATAGAAGGAACTGAGAATACTAAAAATGGATTATGCACCTTTGGTTTTAAAAATGGAGGTAATCGATCATACATAAAAGATAGCCGTCCATGCAAAGCATGAAAAGTATTACCGCTATCCTGGACCTCTGATTCTTTTCGAGAAAGATTTAAGGCTGTGAAACCTTTAGTGTAAAGGACCTGGTGTAATTCCCAACCCATGACAGTCCAAGAGATACCTTGTTTCCTAGCTTTATCAATAAACGTATCTTCATATTTATCTAACTGAATAATTAACTTTCCTTGATGAGGCCAAAGAAGAAAAGGTTTAATCGACGGAGTGCTATTGGTATTTATAGTATAAACATAATTATTAAACCAATAAGGCTTATCCTCAACGCAACGCCGATACTCCTTAATCTGCCATTGCTTAGCATCAGCTGGATTACGGTTAGCAATCTCTCTCTTCCAATCAATTCTTTCAGCTTTCTGTATTATCTCCACCAGATATCTCCTCAGCGCTTAAAAACTTTCTTTCTTGTTCTTTCTGCGTTACTCCGCCACAAAGAAAAACTTCTAATTTTACTAATCGTTCAAAATCTTTCATTGTTGCTTTACTCATCAATGTACTAACAGTCTTTCCTCCTCCTTTACAAGCGGGACACATTTCTTTTATCCCCGTAGTATTAGTTTGCGTCCCTAACCCATCACAGCAAATGCACTTCTTATCTAACATCTTGTTTTCTATATATTCTAAATTTTGCCTAATGATGCTTAACATTTTCATTCTGCGTTCCGTAAGAAGAACATTATATTTCTCAGATATTTTATCTTGGAATACAGTTAATCTCCACTTAAGTGGCTTGATACCACGATTCTCGTCTCCTTTCTGAAAATACTTCCTTGCTGTCTCAAAACAAATAGCTGTTTTCTTAGCCGCTTGTTTCAAAGGCAGTCCTTCAGCTAAGTAAGAAAATAATTCATCTACTTTTTCTTGCGGTATCGCATACCGATGGCCATACTTCTCTTTCTTATTCTTAGGTAATTTTAAATTTGCTAATGAGTTTTCGCTTATCATTAATGAGCCTCTTTCTTTTTAACTAAAAATTCTATTACTCCTGTGCGTTTATCAGCACCACTATTTAATGTCGCATCAAAAAACAAAGCAAATGTGCCGACTATTAAAGGAGTATATTTATATCTTACCTGGGTCCCGGCAATCGTAGCGGCTATCTCGGCTAAAACCGCCGTAGTAGTGTTACCTACTTGCCATATTTGAACTTTAGCGCTACCAGCATCAGGTGTTTGTGCTACACCATCAATTTTAAATGATCCTCTAAAGGTTACATCATTGGCTACGTAATATAAATCTTTTCTATTTGGCATTTTATTTTCCCTCCTTACTGCTCTTTAAATTTATAATCATAAGTTTCATTTACAAAATTATATTCATATGTTTCATCTACAAAAACAGCTTGAGCAGGTAATGACGAAGCTGAGCTAGAAGAGCTTGAGCTGAATGAACTGCTAGAATAGCTAGAACTGCTAGAAGAGCTGGAAGAACTTGAACTGCTTGAAGAACTAGATGAACTACTAGAAGAACTTATACTATGTGAACTTTCAGAACTACTCGAAGAACTATATGAACTACTCGAAGAACTATATGAACTACTCGAAGAACTAGAGCTACTAGAAGAGCTAGAACTATATGAACTGCTAGAAGAACTAGAACTAGAAGAAGATGAACTGCTAGAAGAAGAAGATGAGCTAGAGCTACTAGAAGATGAACTGCTAGAAGAAGAAGATGAGCTAGAGCTACTAGAAGAGCTGGAACTGCTAGAAGAGCTAGAACTGAATGAACTGCTAGAAGAACTAGAACTAGAAGAAGAAGAAGAACTGCTAGAGGAACTTGAGCTACTTGAAAAACTTGAACTAGAAGAACTTGAGCTACTAGATGAACTCGAACTAAATGAACTGCTAGAGGAACTAGAACTACTAGATGAACTTGAACTATATGAACTACTAGAAGAGCTAGAACTGCTACTTGAGCTAGAACTATATGAACTGCTAGATGAGCTAGAACTGCTACTTGAGCTAGAACTATATGAACTGCTTGAAGAACTGCTAGAGCTACTTGATGAACTTGAGCTAGACGAAGAAGAACTACTAGAAGAACTTGAACTGCTTGACGAAGAAGAACTACTCGATGAGAATGAACTACTAGACGAAGAAGAACTAGAACTGCTAGATGAAGAACTAGAACTGCTTGACGAGAAAGAACTGCTAGAAGAACTACTTGATGAAGAACTTGAGCTACTTGATGAGCTAGAAGAACTTGAGCTACTTGACGAGAATGAGCTGCTAGAAGAACTACTTGAAGAAGAACTTGAGCTACTTGAACTGCTTGAAGAGCTTGAACTGCTTGAGCTGTATGAACTGCTTGAAGAACTACTAGAAGAAGAACTACTAGAAGAGCTTGAGCTTGAAGAAGAAGAACTACTTGAGCTGTATGAGCTACTAGAAGAGCTACTTGATGAAGAACTGCTTGAGCTGTATGAGCTACTAGAAGAGCTACTTGATGAAGAACTACTTGAGCTGTATGAGCTACTAGAAGAGCTACTTGATGAAGAACTGCTAGATGAGCTTGAACTGCTAGAACTACTTAAAGAACTAGAACTGCTTGAAGAACTTGAAGAACTTAAACTACTAGAACTACTAGACGACGAAGAAGAACTAGCGTCAGTAGTTCCATACATGTTATCTATATAAAAAGTATTTGCTGCATCAGCATTTACTATCGTTGTAATAATACTATCTATCGCATCTTTATTTGCAGTCGAAACTCCTGATATATCAACCTGTTCTTTTTGCCACGTATCAGCAACAAGAATATTTGGAGTATGCTCAGTAGTCGTCCCCCCTGCGTCATGCAACCCTACTTTGATATTACTACCAGTTCTTGAAGCACGAATATCAAATACCCAAAGAGTTTTACCTGTTAGGTCTATCATTATGCTATCGTCCTTGTTAAAGTATCGTTTAAGCTATCAGTTATCAAAGCTACTCCTTTTAGAGAATAAGAGCCTTGTGTTTTTATTGTGTCTTCGGAGTAGGATTGTAAATTAGGACCTTGTAATTCAACGTGCCTAA
>Ga0208769_1000695_pt1 | contig 15744 bp, 14 predicted proteins | sample AntAceMetag02UKC_FD_184768 | JGI IMG/M metagenome (GOLD analysis project Ga0208769, IMG submission 184768) | Saline lake microbial communities from Ace Lake, Antarctica- Antarctic Ace Lake Metagenome 02UKC (SPAdes) (version 2) | ecosystem: Environmental > Aquatic > Non-marine Saline and Alkaline...
GAAGATCCAATGAGGTTGTTTGACTATGATCAAATAAATGATATGTTTACTAATGCAGCAATAAGAGGAAATAAATATTGTATAGTAGATCAATCAGGATTCGGAAGAGACAATTGTGTTATTTCTTTTTGGGATGGATTATTTGTAACAGAGGTTTTTACATTTAAGGAGGGAATCTCAAGTGATGATTTAGACAAGATGTTAACCAAAAGGAAGATACCAAGAAGCCAGTGCATAGTGGATGAAATAGGAGTCGGCTTTGGATTAGTAAAAGATTTAAAAGGAATAATAGGATTTGTAGCAAATGCACCTGCTTTAAAGAAAAAGAAAGAAACAAAGGATGATAAGTATCTTCATAATTATAAGAATCTAAGAAGTCAGTGCTGGTTTACATTATCTAAATATGTTAATTCAGCGCAGATTGGAATTTATAGAGATATAACTGAGGAGATTAAAAATTTGTTAGTAGAAGATTTAGAACAAATGAAACAAATAAATGCAGACAAAGATGCTCCATTACAAGTTATTTCTAAGAAAGAATTAAAAGAATTAGGTAGCTTGACAAGATCAACAGACGTTGGAGATTCATTCATGATGAGAATGTATTATGAAGTTAATCCAATAGCACCTATGAGTATAGGAATGATGAAGATATAATCCAAATCAATCCGAGATTTTTAGAAACCTATAAATAACAAGAAGTATTATCTAATTGATGGTAAGCTATGCAAAAACAGGTGATGTAAATAGATTACGTTCTGAAATTAGAAAATTACAAGATACAAAAAAAGATATTAGTCCATTTCTAGGAGTTACCAGTGGAAATTATTGGACACAAACAGGAATGCCTTGGGTAGGAACCGAAGGACGTAAAGCTGTATTAACTGAGTGGTTTTGGCAACCAGTAAGAGGTCAGCCAAGAAGAGTAGATACAAATGAACTAAGACAATTCTCTCAAACATTTTGGGTTAACGCATGTGTAAAAACAATTATAGATGAAGTAGCAAGTCTCGAATGGGACATGGTACCAACAGAAGGATATGAATTCGAACAAGTAGAAGTTTTTATACAGATGGCAAAAGAATTTTTAGAACATCCAAATAAGAATGGAGAAACATTTGAAATGATTATTAGAGCATTAATTAAAGATATTTTAGAATTAGATGCAGGGGTCTTAGTAAAAGTATTTGATATGAATTCTTATGATTTTGATGAGTTAGAAGCTAAGAGTGGAGCCCCATTGCTTAAACCAATAGGACAAAGGACCATGACAGAATTATACGCGCGTGATGGTGCGTCTTTCTTAAAGGAAGCAGATAAGTTTGGTTACATAAATGGTTACTGGCAATATTCTTATCAAATTCCAGCGCATCCAATGTGGTTTAATAAAGATGAAATTTGTTATATCTCAGAACAACCAAGATCACTTAGTCCTTACGGTTACGCAAGAACTCAAGCTGTTATGGATATTATCAAATCATTGCATTATTCTACAATTTATAATAAAAGATTTTTTGAAGAGAATCCAATACCTGATGGAGCATTAAGTTTATTGGATACAAATGAAGCTGAAATGAAAACTTTCTTAGACTGGTGGAATAGAGAATTTAAAGCACAACCTCATAAGTTAGCGGTAATTAATAAAGACATTAAATGGCAACCATTCAATGTAACAAACAAAGAATTAGAATTCTTAGAAACACAAAGTGTTTATTTTAAATGGATTATTTCTATGTTTGGTTTAACACCTACAGAACTAGGTTTAACTGAGGACGTAAACAGATCAACAAGTTCAACTCAAGCTGAAGTAACTAAGAGAAAAGGGATTAGACCATTCTTAAAAATTTTAGAACAAGCAATCAACCAAGATATTATTCCTGAATTAAATCTTGAAGGGGTAGAGTTTACATTTATTTATGATGATCCAATAGAGAAAGCACAAAAGCTATCTAATTGGAAGATGGAGTTAGACATGGGAATTCGAACACCAAATGAAGTAAGACTAGAATTAGGATTAGATCCTATAGAAGGAGGAGATATACCTAATAATAGATTTGTAATGGGAGATCCATTTAGATCCAATTCACCAGGGATTCAAGGAGAAGAAGATGTATTCGCACAACGTGACAAAGATAGTAAACGAGAAGAAGGAAAAGAAACTAAGAAATCATTAGACAAAGATAAATTAGCAATGGAAAGATATCATGTAAATTTTGATATGTTAAATGCAGCAGAGAAAGATGAGATAGAAATAATATCTACTCAAAAAGGTAAAAAAGATTACAAACTAATGGGCTATGAAGATTTAATCGCAGAGCATAAAAAGTTAGTGGCTACATTAGAATCAAATAATCCAAACGAAATTAAAGCTGAAGCTGAAGAACAGAAAAAAGAATTAGAACAATACATTGCAGAATTTGAAGGTTTAACAAAAGCAGAATGTCCAGGGAGTAAAATAAGAAGTGAAGGAAGAGGCAGAGGATTAGGAACTGGCCAAGGACAAGGGCCATTAAGTGAGAAGGCAGCAGGATATGTTGCACCAGTAGGACAATATTACAACGATCAACCAATTTCACATAACAAAGTTAATTATGATCCTGTAATGTTTGGAATGTATCCTGAGAATCCATTAGCATCTCAAGTAGTTCCAACACATCAAGAAAGAAGAGGGGAAAATGATTATGATGAAATGAACAATATAAATTGCCCTTACTGTGGAAGAAATACATTAACAAATATCACAAGCGCAGATGATATAGGAAGACAAAATGAATACAGGTGTACAAATTGTGCAGCTATGATAAGTGAAGAATCATTATTTGAAATGCAAGCCTTAGATAGAATGAATGAGATGTTAACAACATACACTGATAGAATTATATCAAAACCAAATCCATTAACACCTAAAGGATTAAGGACAGAAGAAGAATTAACTACCAAAGAATTTGTAGGATTTGATTATGAAAAATCGTTAGGATCAATTATGGCTTATGTAAGAAGTGCATCTTATAGATCAATTCTTTATCATTATTTAAGTGATTTAACTAAGGGACAAACAGAAGAATTAATAAATGTGTTATACGATAGTATAGAAAGGCATTTGACTATAAAAGAAGTTACTAAGAAAATATTTGGAATAGTTAAGGATCCAATTAGATCACAATCTATAGCAAAAACAGAGGTAGTAAGAATAGTAAATGAAGGGGAATATTTAACATTGAAAGAACAAGGAGTCAAACGAGTTAAATGGAAAGTGGGACCAGAATATGGAAGTACACAAGTTTGTCCAATATGCGAACCACATAGAGATAAAATATATTCATTAGATTATGTCAAAGGGAAGATACCAGTGCATCCAAACTGCAGATGTAATTTTATTGAATATTTTGGAGAATACTAATGCCAACAACAACCTATAAATATCAAGCAATAATAAATAAGAGTAAGATGAAGAAGGAAATAGAGAAAGCAAAAAAATCAAATGTCCTAAATCCTGAGCAGACTAATAACATAGATGATTTTAATAGAAGAAAACAAGATCTATTGAGGCCAGTTGAATTCTTACAAATAGATATACTCGAACAAATTCTAGGAGAACTTAAAAGAATTAATAAGAAATGACATTAAAAGTAGAAATCAAAGATTTAGAAAAAGAAAAGTTTGTAGAAACAGGCGGAGATGTAGCTGTAAGAGTTAATGATGCAGTTAATAATTCTTTAGTGAGGGAAGAATATGACTATATAGCTTTGTCGCAAACAGCAACAGAAGATATATGGACTTATAAAACTGGGGGTGCAGGAGGAACAACTGTAGCAATTATAACTGTAACTTACACAGGTGCAACAAAGGCTACAATTTCTACTGTAATTAGGAGTTAAAATGGCATGGACGCTGAATCCTTTTACAGGAAAATTAGATTTTTATTCTGCAGCAGGTGTTACAGGTGCTACCGGTCCTACTGGTGCTACAGGCAGAGGACCAACAGGTCCAACCGGAGAAACTGGGCAAACAGGTTCGACAGGAAGTACAGGCAGTACTGGTGAAACTGGAAGTACAGGACAAACAGGACCAACTGGACAGACTGGTATTACTGGTCCAACAGGATTAACTGGTGTGACAGGACCAACGGGAGTGACTGGACCTACGGGTCCAACAGGGCATACAGGACCTACAGGTACACAATATTTATGGAGAGGAGTGTGGGATGTTGGAACTACTTATGCTGCTTATGATGTTGTTACATATAATGGTACAACTTATGTTTCTTTACAAAATAGCAATACAGGGAATACACCTTCGGGTGCCTCTGCATATTGGGATATAGCTGTTAATAGAGGAACTACAGGTCAAACAGGCCCTACTGGTCCTACTGGTCCTACCGGAAGTAATGGACAGACTGGTGTTACAGGAAGTACAGGATCTACAGGATCCACAGGGGTGACTGGAAGTACTGGACCAACAGGTCAAACCGGAAGTACTGGTCCAACCGGAGAAACTGGAGTAACTGGTCAAACTGGTGTAACTGGAATTACTGGAGTGACTGGTTCTACTGGTAAAACAGGTTCCACTGGAAATACAGGTGTCTCAGGACCTACTGGAGAGACGGGAATAACAGGCCCAACTGGGGTTACGGGACCAACTGGGCAAACTGGATCAACTGGTTACACTGGACCAACTGGGGTTACGGGACCAACAGGTGATACAGGACCAACAGGTAGTACAGGCCCAACTGGTGCTACTGGAGTTACAGGTAGTACTGGTTCTACTGGTTCAACCGGATCAACTGGTTCCACTGGAAGTACAGGCCCTATAGGTAAAACTGGTCCTACTGGAGAGCAAGGTGAACAAGGAATACAAGGAGATACTGGTCCAACAGGTCCTACTGGGAGTACTGGAGATAATGGTGTAACTGGACAAACGGGTGTTACTGGACATACAGGTCCTACAGGAGAACAAGGTGAACAAGGGGATACTGGAGTTACAGGTCCAACAGGATTAACAGGAGTTACTGGTTCAACAGGGGTTACTGGAAGTACTGGATCTACAGGTGTTACCGGTCCTACTGGGATTACTGGTTCCACTGGACAAACAGGTTCAACAGGACATACAGGGATAACAGGTGAGACTGGACCTACTGGCATAACAGGACCTACTGGTTTAACTGGAGACACCGGACCAACAGGTGAACAAGGTGAACAAGGAATCCAGGGAGATACCGGTCCAACCGGTAAAACAGGCAGTACAGGTGATAATGGTCAAACAGGTTCAACAGGTAAAACGGGTTCAACGGGACCTACAGGTGAACAAGGTGAACAAGGAGATACAGGAGTCACTGGACCAACTGGAATCAATGGAGTAACTGGTTCCACTGGAAATGATGGTGCTACTGGAAATACAGGTCCAACGGGGATCACTGGAGCTACAGGTTCTACAGGTAGTACTGGTTCTACTGGATTAACAGGAGTTACTGGACTGACAGGACCTACAGGAATAACAGGTGTCACAGGAAGTACAGGTCCTGCAGGTACAGGAGCAACGGGTCCAACTGGTGTTACAGGCCTAACAGGGCCTACAGGGATAACAGGTCCTACTGGAGTAACAGGAGTAACTGGTGCAGGAACAACAGGATCTACGGGATCAACTGGCACTACAGGTGTTACGGGACCAACAGGTCCTACTGGTGATAATGGTTTAACAGGATTAACTGGACCTACAGGATCCACAGGTGTAACAGGCAGTACAGGATTAACAGGAAGTACTGGTCCTACTGGAGTTACAGGAGACACAGGTTCTACAGGTTTAACTGGTAGTACTGGGATAACAGGAGTTACAGGTCCAACTGGTTTGACTGGAAAAACCGGACCAACTGGTGCGACAGGACAAACTGGGGCTACTGGATCAACAGGTATTACTGGAGTAACTGGTCAAACAGGGATTACTGGAATAACAGGACCCACTGGAAAGACCGGTCCAACAGGATCCACTGGAATTACTGGAGTAACAGGACAGACTGGTATAACAGGTGTGACTGGTCCAACAGGCCTAACAGGTTCTACTGGATTAACTGGACCTACAGGTCCAACTGGAGTCACAGGTGTAACTGGAATAACCGGTGTAACAGGGCCAACTGGTCCTACTGGTAAAACAGGATCAACAGGATTAACAGGTGTTACTGGTCATACTGGAGTTACTGGTTCCACTGGATCAACTGGTTTTACTGGCGATACTGGAGCAACAGGAAGTACTGGTTTAACTGGCCCAACGGGTACAACAGGTGATACAGGCCCTACTGGTGTAACGGGTCCTACTGGATCAACAGGACCTACTGGTCCAACCGGTGCTGGAACAACAGGAGCCACTGGCAGTACAGGACCAACTGGAAGTGATGGAAGTACCGGAGCAACAGGTCCTACAGGAAATGATGGACCAACAGGTAGTACTGGTTCAACTGGTTTAACAGGGGTGACAGGACTAACGGGGGTAACTGGAAATGATGGTGCTACCGGACAAACAGGATCAACAGGTATTACTGGTGTTACAGGAAATGATGGCACAACTGGACCTACAGGACCAACTGGCTTGACAGGACCGACAGGTTTAACTGGAGTCACAGGACCAACAGGTATTGATGGAACGACTGGAAGCACAGGACCTACAGGAGAGGATGGTTCTACTGGAGATACAGGATCTACAGGAATTACTGGCTCAACCGGTTTAACAGGAGTAACAGGACCTACAGGTCCGACTGGTGATACTGGAGATACTGGACCAACTGGAAGCACAGGAATTACTGGTCCAACAGGTTCAACTGGTTTGACTGGAGTTACTGGTCTGACAGGAGTAACTGGTGATACGGGAACTACTGGTGTAACTGGCCAGACTGGAATTACAGGTACAACTGGACCAACTGGTCCAACGGGAGTAACAGGCCCAACAGGTTTAACTGGAGTAACAGGTCCAACAGGCGCAACGGGAGAAACTGGAGTTACTGGAATAACGGGTCCAACAGGTGCTACAGGGATTACAGGGAATACAGGATCTACAGGTCCTACTGGACCTACAGGTGAGACTGGACCAACCGGTCCAACTGGAAGTACTGGATCTACAGGTTCTACAGGACAAACTGGTATTACTGGTCCAACAGGGATTACAGGTTTTACTGGTCCAACAGGGGTAACTGGGGTTACTGGGCCTACAGGAATAACTGGAAGCACTGGAACCACTGGAGATACTGGACCAACTGGTGCTACTGGTCCTACAGGAGGAACAGGGGATACAGGTCCGACGGGCTCAACAGGTGCTACAGGCTCAACGGGTGATACCGGAGCCACTGGACAAACGGGTGTTACTGGACCGACTGGGTTAACTGGTCCAACAGGACCTACTGGAACAGGTACAACTGGAGTCACCGGACCAACAGGAATTACAGGTGATACTGGCTCAACAGGAGACACAGGACCTACTGGAGTCACAGGTCCGACGGGAGTAACTGGACCAACAGGTGTCACCGGACATACAGGTTTAACAGGATCTACTGGACCTACTGGTACAACTGGACCAACAGGTGATACAGGACCTACAGGGCCTCAAGGACCAACAGGTCCAACTGGATCTACAGGTCCAACGGGGGTAACTGGACCTACTGGTTTAACAGGGAATACTGGTCCAACTGGAATAACAGGAGTAACTGGGCCTACTGGTTTAACTGGAGATGATGGCACTACGGGACCTACTGGAAGTACGGGAGTTACTGGTCCAACCGGTCCAACTGGATCTACAGGATCAACTGGTTTAACAGGCCCTACAGGATTAACAGGACCAACTGGTCCAACCGGAACTACTGGGCCAACTGGTACAACTGGGGTGACTGGTTTAACAGGTCCAACAGGACTTACAGGAAGTACTGGTCCGACCGGAGCCACTGGAGTTACAGGTCCTCTTAATTTCTCTAATGTTACATATGTTGATATTGGAGATAGTTTAGCGGATGCAATAACAAATGCTACTGCTGGGGATACACTTGTACTTGATTCAGGAGATTATGCAGCACCAGCCGGTGGATGGACTATAGACAAAGAACTTACTATAGTAGGTCAAGGTCAAGAAACTACAACATTAACTAACACAGATACATCTACTGTAATAAATATTGCTGCATCGAATGTTAGATTAAGCAATTTTAAAATATATTCTACTTCAGCTTCAGCAACTTCTTTTATAACAGGAATAAGCGCAACCAATTATACAGGTTTGGTTCTTGAAAATTTATACTTACTAGGAGGTGCTACTGGGGATGTTGTAAAACTAACAAATATATCTGGAACTATGATTAAATGTAGATTAGCATTTACTAATCCAGGGTTTGCTTGTAATGGTATTTCTATAATAGGTGATAGTAATTTAAATGCAACATTAAGTTTTGGAATTACATTTAGTACTATTACTGGAACACCAGCAGGTGGTGGAAGTGCTGTTTATGCTCACGCAAATAATTGTACTGGACAAGCAATTAGTGTAAGTTTAGGTGCTAATTATTTATATTCTGTTGGGGCAGGTGCTTGTTATGGATTACAAACTCAGATGACTGCGGCTGGATCAGTTGGTGTAGGTTCTGTTGGAGAGGTATTTATTGGTTCAACTAAAGATGTTCTTGTTGGTGCTAATACTATTTTCACATCAACAACTGGAACAAAGTTTGGAAATACAGGAATTACAAATAATGGAGCACATACAAATACTGGTTATTTTGAGATCACTGATGCACAAATAACAAAGATAGGACAATTAACAACAGATGGATGGATAAAAACATCTAATAGTGATGGTACTTTAATTATAGACCAAACAGGAACAGCAGGTCCGACTGGAGCTGCAGGAGCAACAGGTCCTACGGGAAGTACAGGACCAACAGGAATTACAGGAGTAACTGGACCAACGGGACCAACCGGTCCGACAGGTGCTGCTGAATCTGATACTTTAGACGATGTTACAAGCAGAGGAGCTACAACAACAAATGCCATATCAGTTGGAGACCATGGAACTGCAACACTTGACCAAGTAGTTAATGTTTGTTATGGAACAGGTGTCACAGGACCAACTGCTTCAACTACAACAGAGGGGGCATTATATGTTCAATATACTGCATAGTAATGGCATTAACTAAACACCAATTATTTCATCTTGATGCAATATTAAAAGAAGCTGATGAAACTAGAAATCTTATTAGTATTAATAAAGAAAAGTGGATGATTGCAAAGAAAATTAAATCTGGTGAATATGAAAAATATCTTGACCAAGTTATTAAAGATGTGGCTGAAATAAAGAAGTCTGAGGTATTTCCTGATCTTGAGAGTGCTTCAAGTATTCATGATCATATAGAAGAAGAAACTAAGGGGGAATTCCATGGCGGATAAAGTAGTAGACGCAGAAAGTGTAATAGCTGTACACGAATCCCAAGGATTATGGGGTCCCTATTGGATAGATACCCTTAAGGGAGCTGTAATATATTTAAGATCTTTTGATTTATATTTAGGTTATACAGATGACGGAGGAGCAACTTGGAGCAATACACTTATGGAAGCAGGTACAGAAAGACAGCTAGCAGTGTGGTTTGATAGGGAAACTCCAGGAGATACAGGTACATTATTGCATCTTGCATGGCTTAATACTGAGGACTCTGATGTAAGATATGTTAATGTTGACATTGATGACGCAACTGTTGGGACCATTCGTGATGTTGACACAGGAGTTACTGTCGGGGGGACAAATACCTCTAATAGAATAGCTATAACAAAAACTGTTAGTGGAAATTTAATTTGTGCATTTTCAACACCAACAGAAATAGAATGTTATAAATCAGATGACTTATTTGCAACAGCTGGAACTGATATTGCAGATCCATATGAAACAACAACTGAAGAAGATTGGTTACTTTTATATCCAGCAGATACGGCAGACGAAAATGATGCCTGTGGAATATTTTGGGATAGAAGTGCTGATGCTATTAGTATTAAGATGTATGATGATAGTGCAGATACTTGGACTGAAACAGCAATATCTAGTTCTATGAATGATAACCAAACATATATTAATATGGACGCAGCATTAAGGCAGTCAGACAGCCATATTTTATTAGCTGCACACACATCATGGGACAACAATGGAGATGATTTAAAGACTTGGGATTTAACACCTGACTCTATTGCAACTCCCACAGTAACAGCCAAAACAAATATATTTACAAATCAGAATGAAAGTGCCCAAGCAGCAGTTATGATAAATCAACAAAATGATGAGGTTTATGTTGCTTATTTAAAAGGTGGAACTTGGCAGAGTGAAACAGATGTAGTCTTTCATAAATCAGATGATGGGATGGCTAATTGGGGTTCAGAGCAAGCATATAGCGAAGCTGCTGCAGATGATAATAGAAATTTAAGTGGGGGTAGAACTGTTGGAGATGATGGTGGAAGAATTCAATGGGCTTGGTTCAACGATGATCTTGGAAAAATATATGTAAATTTAGTAAATGATATTATTTTACCAGTTGTACCAATAACTAATTTTCAAATAAATATAGATGACGCTTGGAGAGATTATGATAATATAAAGATTAATATTGGAGATACTTGGAAAGATGTAGTAGGAGTTCAAATCAACATAGGAGACACTTGGAAAGATGTATTTTGATAATATGAATGAATTGTATCATAGTAATGGAGGAAAATTAAACTTATGGAATACACAATTAATATAGAAGATAAATATATCCCATTCTTAGATGAACTCTCGGGGACAATTGAGATAACCTTGTTTATAAAAAATATTATAGAGGCAAAAGCAAGAGAACTCATAAGGGGAAGATATAGTAAAATTGCTGAAAATTTAGGAGAAACAGATAAAATTAATGTTATATCTACAGCAGAACTCCCAGTGGATATATTTGCACAAAAGATAAACCTAGAACTTGAGAAATAAATTTAATCTGTAAAAATGTTATGAAAGATTTAAATAGTGTAAATTCTATTAATATTTATGGTGACATTAAGTGTATGCTTAATTGTAAAAAATGAGGAAGCGCATATTAAAGATTGTCTTAATTCTATAAAAGGGGCTGATGAAATAATTGTTTTAGATACTGGTTCCGACGATAAAACTTGTGAGATAGCAAGACAATTTTTTATAGAAAATCCAGAACAATTATTTAGGGTAATTGAAAATTCTTACAAATGGGAAGATAGTTTTTGTAAGGCAAGAAATAAAGTGTTATCTTTTTCTGACGGAGATTGGATACTTTCAATAGATGCTGATGAAACTTTAGAAGAAGGTGGAATTGAAAAGATAAGACAAGAAATAGAAAAAGTAAAAGAAAAAGCAAAAACAATTAATATTAAATTATTATCTAAACGAGGAAAAGATGTTCATTATTTTCCAAGAGTTTTTAAAAGATGTCCTGAGGTTTATTGGTGTGGAGCAATACATAATTATCTAAATGTTTCTGAACAAAATAATACAGATATAAAAATTTATTATGGTTACTCTGAAGCACATAAAAAGGATCCAGATAGAGCATTTAGGATATTAAAAAAAGAAGTGGATGCGAATCCAAAGTGTACTAGAGAAAAGTTTTATTTGGCTAGAGAATATTGGTATAGAAGAAATTATCAAAAAGCGATAGACATATACAATGAATATCTTAAAGTAGCTTACTGGGCACCTGAAATCTCTGAAGCACATATGGTAAAAGGAAGATGTTTAATGGGATTAGGAAAATATGATAAAGCAAAGGATTCATTACTTCAAGCAATTAAAATAAATTCTAATTTCAAAGAAGCTATTATTTTATTAGCCAAAATATGTGGCCCTGGAAATATGAAGAGATGGAATGGATTTGCAGAAACAGCAACAAATGAAGGGGTTTTGTTTGTAAGAACATGAGTCCTTATTGGTATCACGAAGAAAACATGAATCAGATTACAGGAAGATCAATAAAGATTGATCCAAGTTCTCATGTGGCAATTAAATCTTTTCTAGATAGAAATCCAAACGGAAGTATTGAGATAGGAAAAGATTGTACAATCTGTGAAGGAACTTATATCTTAGTACATGATGCCTCAACTAAAGTGGTTGGTTTACCTGGAAGATTCGGAAAGGTAAAAATAGGAAATAATGTTTTTATTGGAATTAATTGTAATATCTTAATGGACACTACAATAGGGGATAATGTTATAATAGGCGCAGGATCAACTATAAGTGGAAATATTCCTAGCAATGAAGTATGGGGTGGATGTCCTGCAAAATTTATTAAATCGATAGAGGATTTCAAAATTGCCAACAAGTAGACCTCATCATTTAACCTGGTTAGCAAATAAGATAATTGAATTAAAACCAAAATCAATTCTAGATGTGGGCATAGGATTCGGTGGAAAAGGAATGTTATTCAGAGAATATACAGATATTTGGAATGGGAGATATAACAAAGAAGCATGGAAGACTAAAATAGATGGAATAGAAATATTTAAAGATTACATAGGAAATTTACAAAAAGAAATCTATGATGAAATTTTTATAGGAGATATTAATGAGAAGGACATAAAAGTATATGATTTAATTTACTTAGGGGATGTAATTGAGCATATAAATAAGGAAGAAGGAAAAGATTTAATCAAATATCTTAACTCAAAGTGTAAGAATTTGATTATTGCTACACCAATTGATGTAAGGCCTCAAGGAGATGTCTTTGGTAATAAACATGAACAACATGTTAGCCAATGGGGGTTTGAGGATTTTAAAGGGGCTCAGGTGGGGAAAATAGGAGGAACTTTAATAGCACATTATAAATACAATTTATGTGTTTATTATTGTCCAGGAATGAGTTTTTTTGGTAAATGTGCAATTAAGAATTTAGGTATGAAACCTTACAACCCAGATGCATCTTGTTTTTTTGTGGGATTATATGAAGAAGAAGATTATAATGTACTCGAGAAGCCTAGAGTTAAATCAATAGTCTTCTGGAATGGTAGTGATGTTTTAAGATTAATGCAAAGAAAAGACTGGCAAAACAGATTAAAAAAAGTAAATGCGGATCATTATTGTCACAATGAAACATTAAAGAATGAACTAGAAACTTTGGGAATAAAAGCAATAGTTAAACCTTTATTTTTTGGAGATCTATTAAAATACAAAACATCTTTTAATCCAGGTAAGACAACTAATTTTTATATGATTGCACATCCAGGGAGAGAAGAAGAATATGGGGTTAATCAGGTAATAAGAATAGCTGATCAAATTGAAGATGTAAAGTTTCATATTTATGGAGTAAATGGAAAATCTACTGACAAAGTTAAATTCTATGGAGTAGTAGATGAAGAGGTAATGGATGATGAAATAAAATATTTTCAATGTTGTATTAGATTAAATAAACATGATGGAATATCTCAAACAGTAATGAAATCTATGTTAATGGGCCACTATGTAATATATGAATCAAGTGATCAAGAGTTTATTGAAAAAGCGAAAGATATAAAAAAAAGGGAATCTTATAATAATCAAATAAAAGAAGTGTGCAACTTAATAAAAGATAGAGGATGGATATATGGATATTGAAGCTTATGTACAAGGGGTAACTTTATGCGAGGATAACTTAGCAAAATTTGGGAATACCTTATTTAAAAAAAGGGCTTATGAGGGGAAAATACATTATTGTGGGTTATCAGCAATGACTAAAGGAAGTGATAGATTATGTGAATATCACGGAAGAGAAGTTTGTGTACCTGACGGAAAAGGAAAATCTATGGTTGTATACGAATGCATGCATGAAAGATCATAAAGAATTAAATAAAATAGTTGTAGGAATTCTAGAAACAAATAAACAGATTGGCCCATCTGCTAGAGAGTTATTCAGAGAAATAAAAAATAGAAATCCTGTAATCGTGCGTAAAGGATTCAAGAGTTTTGTCAAAGTTATTAATACTTTTAAAGAAGTAGAACGTACAAATAGGACTTATTCTAAGAGGTAAGTATTCAATAAAGTATAAATAACAGAAAATCCATAAGTTATTATGGAAAATAGCTTTAAATTCGTACTACCTTTGGAAAAAACATCTGATAGCGAACTTCGTGGTATCGCAAGTGCACTTTCTGTAGATAGAGATGATGAGAAAATGAGTGAAAAAGCACTCAATATGATGGTTGATGATATTAAAAAAACAGGGGTTAATTTATTTGGTAATCATGAACACAATTGGGAAAATACCCTCGGTAGAGTTAAGAATGCTTCTTTAGTAAATGATGAGGTAGCAGTGGATATAATCTTAGATGATGCCTCAACAAATCCAAAAATACCTATGTTATTAAACAAACTTAAGAGAGGAATCCAATTGGGCCTAAGTGTAGGTGGAGCTGTTACAGATGAGAAATGGGATTACAACAGAGAGATAGGAAAAAAAATAAAAGTCATAGATGGGGTAAAATTATATGAGATCAGTGTGGTTGGCATACCAAGTAATCCAGATAGTTTATTGTCTCTTCCACAGTTAATAACTAAAAGCAGAAAAGAATTAAAAGGAGATGAAGAAGAAAAAGAAATGGAAGATGAGGAATTAAAATCAGAAATGGAAGATGAAAAGATAGAAGATAATACTACAAAATGTTGTGTATTTTGTAAAAGTAAAGATATACGAGAAGTCACAGGATTAGACACAAACAGAAATAAATATTATCAGTGTATGAAATGTACACAGAGATTCACGTTTAATTAAATTCATAGGAGGTAAAATAAATATGAGAAAAATCACAAAGGAACCCAAAGAAGAACTTGACGGCGAGAAATGTAGAAACAAAGCTAAAAAGGAAGCCTACGATGGAGAAGAAACTCCAAAAGAAGAAGCTGAAGAAGCTAAAAAGAAAAAGAAGGCTAAAAAAGAAGCTGAGGAAGATGAAGTCGAAAAGGAAGAAGATGATGAAGATGTAGAAAAATCTGAGGATGAAGAAGATGTAGAGAAAGCTGAAGATACTGAAGACGACGAAGAAGTCGAAAAAGAAGAGGATTTAGAAGAGGAAGAGGAAAAGAAAAAAAAGAAAGCTAAGAAAGGCGAAGGCCTAGCTGAAAATCCTGAAGAAGATACAGCATCTGCTACAGACGACAATTCCAGTACAAGCCCAGGAATGGGAGTACCAAGCACACAGGACGTTTTCGAACCTTCAACAGAAATCAATCCTTCAAGAGAACAAGTAACTCCAATGGGCAAATCTACTGTAAAAGTAGATTTAACAAAGTCTCCTTCATTCGTGAAAATGAACAAGTCTCTAGGCGAGATGCAATCAGTTATAACCAAAAAGTTGGATGCTGTTGAAAAAAGCTTTAATGATAGAATTTCTAATTTAAGTAAGAAATTAGATTCTGTTGAGAAGTTTTATTCAAACCCACTTTACAAAGCTATAAACGATGCAGAAGCACAGAAATTTGTTGAAAAGAATAAGTCTTTTAAAGACAAAATTGCTGAAGGCAAAGTAAAATATTCTTTATAGTTATACAGATGAAAGGAGGTTTAATAAATGGAAGAAATAAAGCTTAATTTTAGAAAAGCTTATATCGGTGAATTGCCAGAGAAAATGGTAGTCAGTGATGGTATGAGTAACTACGATATGAGAAAATCCATCTGTGAAGAAATGGGTGGATTTACATTGAGAAAGGCGTTGACAACAACACTTTCTACATACGCAGCAGCAGGTACCTTACCAGTGCTT
>Ga0208769_1000696_pt1 | contig 15741 bp, 30 predicted proteins | sample AntAceMetag02UKC_FD_184768 | JGI IMG/M metagenome (GOLD analysis project Ga0208769, IMG submission 184768) | Saline lake microbial communities from Ace Lake, Antarctica- Antarctic Ace Lake Metagenome 02UKC (SPAdes) (version 2) | ecosystem: Environmental > Aquatic > Non-marine Saline and Alkaline...
TTTATTGGAGAAGAGCAAAGGACATTTCAATGGTTCAGTAAGGATATGATAGGATGAAAATGAATAACAATAGTATGCTAAATAATATAATTTATGGTGACTGCAAAGATGTTCTTAAATCCATTCCAGATGAATCAGTTAATTTAATTATAACATCCCCCCCATATGCATACAATAGAAAAAGTACATATGGTGGAATACCTATTGAACGATATGTTGAGCGGTTTTTACCGATATCATCTGAATTAAAACGAGTTTTACATCCGCAAGGATCTTTCGTTCTAAATATCAAAGAAAGGGCCGTAAATGGGGAACGAGGCATTTATGTTTTAAATCTTATTCTAAAAATGAGAGAGCAAGGATGGTTATGGACTGAAGAATATATTTGGCATAAAAAAAATTGTTATCCTGGGAAATGGAACAACAGATTTCGGGATGCATGGGAAAGATGTTTGCATTTTACAAGAGAAAAAAAATTCGACATGTATCAAGAAGCAGTTATGATCCCAATAGGTGATTGGGCAAAAATACGTCTTAATAATTTGAGCGATACAGATAAAAAAAGAGATGTATCAAAAGTTGGAAGTGGTTTCGGTAAAAATGTTTCAAAATGGAAAGAAAGAGAATGCGTATATCCAACAAATGTTCTTCACATGGCTACCGAATGCTCAAATAAAGGCCATAGTGCAACATTTCCAAAGGAACTTCCAGAATGGTTCATAAAATTATTCACAAAAGAAGAAGATGTAGTTCTTGACCCTTTTATTGGCTCCGGGACTACAGCTTTAGCTTGTATCAAACTTAATAGACAATACATCGGTATTGAATTAAATGATGAATATTATAAATTGGCAAAAGAGAAAATTAATAAAAGGACAAGAAAAATTGATTTAATAGAAGGGTGATAGCTTATTAATCAACAAAAGGTAACGCCATGTGTCAGATGTGGTTACTGCTGCAAGAAGGCCACATGCCACATCGGACTTAGCCATGGCGCAAGCCCAACAAACTGCAAATTTTTAGTTGGAAACCGTCCGGGATACTACTCTTGCTTCCTTGCAGACAAAAAAGTTTTCGATAATGTAAAGAGACACCTTGGAATTGGCATGGGATGCTGCGAATCATTCAATTCTGACCGCAAAATTGCCATAAAAAACATGAAAAACTGATTTTTCACTAGAATTTACCGAAAATTAGCACCTACCCATAAATGAATAGATGTGAGAAACCGCTAGCAGTTTCTCACTGTTATAATAGACATACCTTGGAGAAACTACACCATAAATGAGTCCCTACTCACTATTTAGTAGGTGCTATTTTGGCAAAAAATAGTCTCATGGACAACAAAAAAATCACTATTGATCCACGCCCAATGACATATGTACATGTCTCAACCAAGTTATTTTTCCCAGAATTTTTTCTAAAATGCCAAAAACCCCTAAAAACCCCATTCAAGTACTTGAATAGGAGTAAACCACCCCTTTTTACTGACGAAACCATAGTTTCGTCACCCCCTGTTTTACCCCCAGAAAGACCCTAGACGGTGGATATATTGGGCATAGTGGGAACGAAATCAATGTACATGGTCGTGTACATATGGAGGAAAAATATATAAACTAAAAAAGATATAAATAAATATACATTTCCAGATGTGTACGGATAGAAAAAAAATGGCATATGATGAAAATACCTGTTACTGGTGTGGAAAGGATATCACCGACAAAAAAGCATATTATTCAATGCCAACTGATACGGTAGGCAGTCGCAGAAACTTCTGTTGTCAAAAACATATCAAGGAATTTAAGGACCATGCTAAAAAGAATGAATGCGGAGATCTAATATTACCCCTGTATTTTGGAGTGGCTGATGGAAGAAAAAATTAGACATTGGATTCCAAAAGGAACACTAAAAATAAAATATACAAATGACAAGGGTAATGTTGATTATTGGATAATGGATTCAAAAAAACTTTTTTACCATATAATTTCTGTTGTAAGGCATTATTACGACATTGATATCAAACTAACTAATCGTCAGTTGTATTATCAACTTGTAGGTAAGGATTTAATTCCCAATGCTTTAGAGATATACAAGAGAATATGTAAATTTCTCACGGATTGCCGTTATGGTGGATTTATCGATTGGAGTGCAATTGAAGATAGAGATAGAATTCCTAAGAGACATCCTCAATGGAAAGATATTCTTGATTTAGTTGATTCGGCCATTAACCAATATCGTATGCATCGATGGGATAATCAAAAATATCATGTTGAATTATATTGTGAAAAAGCTGCTATGGAATCAACTCTCCGACCAATCTCTGATAAATACCATATTTATTTTGGATATAATAAAGGATATTGTAGCGCATCAACTATTTATGAGATAGCTCAGAGAGTAAAAGAACGACTAGCATCTGGAAAAATGGTTATTTTATTATATCTTGGAGATCATGATAGTTCAGGATTAGATATGGTCCGTGATGTTCATGATAGGATTTTTGAATTTCTCACTGAAACATGGGAAAAGCCACTTCCGAAAAAATATGTAAAGCTTGGGTTTCATGTAAAACATGTTGCCCTTACCTATGAACAGATTAAAAAATATAATCCACCACCAAATCCGGCAAAATTAGCAGATCCAAGAGCTAAAGATTACATTGCCAAATATGGAAAAGTTAGCTGGGAACTTGATTCAATAGATCCAGAAGTATTACGTGATATTACAGAAAATGCAATACTTGAATATCTCGATATTGATAAATATAATGCCATCGTCAATAAAGAAGAAAATGGAAAAATACCATTGAAAGAGTTTGCTAAAAAATTAAAGGAAAAACTCGACAAAGAGAAATAGAATGAAAAAACTAAAAAGGACATGATAACTGATGGAAAATATTGATAGAAAAATACTTGTCGAACAGGGACTGAAACAATTTTCCCAGGATGAATCATTTCAAAAACTATTCGGATGGTTGCTAAAAGAACGGGACAGGCAGTGGGTCCAACACCTCAAAACCATCACAAATAATATTTCCGCAGAAGCAAAAGACATGGGAGTTGGAGAATTCGTTGACTGTAAAATCATACCCTTGGTTATACCGATGGTTGAATCTGATGGAGGAAAAAATGGTAAAAGCATCTAAGCTGAAAAAATTAAATATTACATTAGAAGACCAAGCAAAATCAATTGTTCTTCTTGCATTTAGAAATGGACCTATTGAAAATATTCATGCAGGCGAAGATATAAAGATTCCAAAAGCTGCCAGCAGAATAACGCAGGATGAAATGAAAGAGCTGATGGTACTTGCCGTCAATCGTGTTTATAGATTACTCTGGTTAAAAGAACATGAACCCTGCCTTTACAATATTTTAATTACATGGAGTATACAAGATACAAGATGGGATGATCCTGATATGTCTACCGACCTCCTTAATAAAATTGATTCGGAATACAGTATGAATCACAACAATATGAATCTCATAAGTAACTTATTTAAATATCTGGTTGGAGAAAAAATAGATAGAGAATGACCGATGAAAGGGATAACTGATGGAAAATGTGCTGTAGAACATGTCGTTTTTTTGATAAGTGTACTGTAAAACCCATTCAAAAAACTCCTCTTGAAATAAATGAAGAAACGGAAATAGCATTTAGAAAATATCAGATTATAGAATAGGAAATCACATGAATGCAATATATAACAAAAAGAAATGAGATGGTAACTGATGGAAAAACTAAAAGCTCGTGCCGAAAATTACTCCATAGATGAATTAAAATCAATGAAAAGTATCAATAGTAGATTGTATTTTCAATTACAAGATTACATCATAAATAATAGGGGACACCCTCTTTTTTTGATAGGTGGCCGGGGATTTGGTAAGACCTTTAATGTTCTAATGGTAATTACAAGCCCAAAATGTGTTGGTAGAATAACAACGGTGAGAAGTACTAATATTGATAATGAATTAATTAATGAAAACAAAAAAAATGAGAGGAAACGAAAAAAAAAATTGAAACTATTAGTAAAATCACCCACTGTATTTATTTTCAAGAAAAATGAAAAACAAGAAATATGGAAACCCATTGAAGGGGAATACATTAAATCATCAAATTTAAGTGAAATATTTAATACATCCAGCATCCTTGTCTTTGATGATATCCATTATATTTGTGAGAGAGTACTGAAAAATGAAATATCTGTTGATTTCCTGGTTGATTTATTCAAAAATATCTTAGAAGCAACAAAATTAGAAATACCAACAATCATAATATCTGATGAAATGCTTTCATGGTATGCCGGACAGATGGAAAATGATGAACTAGATGATTTAATATTGATGTTTGGTGAAGTCAGTTTCAGAAAAATGCAAGAACTTTCAAAAATAGAGTTGAAAAAATACCAGGATAGGAGAAACTTTTTAGCAAAACTAGAACTCCCCCCGATAACATACGAAGAATTTGATTTACTTTTTGAATTCTCTCATATAGAAGCCGATGATTTTGTAAAAGATTTTTTATATAAAAATGCTAATGGAAACCCCCGTGGTTTTGCTAAATTTGTTTCCGTATTTCATTCTGAAAAAATAACAGTTGATATGCTTGTACAAATCGCAAGAGAAAGATTATTGAAATGTGACGGGGGCAAACGGTATCTACATATGATGGGTTTTCCAACATTACCAGTTCTTATCGATAATGATATTGTCGATAAAGCAAGAAAGAAATTCAATACATTTGAAAAATTTCATGCCTTTGTCAACACAAAAAATGAATTAGAAGAAAAAATATATAAAAAAATTGATTTGAATTATGAAAAAATATGTGATCTTCTTACGAAACAAAATACTTATCCGCCCTTCCATCTAAAAAGAGATGAGAATTATGTTCGAAACTACAAGAAATTAATGAGTATTATCTGGAAAAAATCAATCGATATTTACAAACAAATACCTGAAATTCCAGAATTAACCAAATGGAAAACAATATATGGTAAATATATACGTACTTATGATTCCCTGGAAAAATTGAAAATTAAAACTAAAATGGATGATATTGATTTTGAATGGTTTTGGAAAAGCATATCTGGAAACTATGATAAAAATAGATTAGCAAAACCTTTTCAAGTTGCGTTCCGTAAAGAACTAAACGAAGGATGGTATCTTGATAAAAAACGATTTAAAATTTAATGACTGCATATGGTTAAAACATATGATATTTACGAAAAAAGTTGATAAAAGGGATAACTGATGGAAAATATTGATAGAAAAATACTTGTCGAACAGGGACTGAAACAATTTTCCCAGGATGAATCATTTCAAAAACTATTTGAATGGTTGCTCAAAGAACGGGACAGGCAGTGGGTCCAACACCTCAAAACCATCACAAATAATATTTCCGCAGAAGCAAAAGATATGGGAGTTGGAGAATTCGTTGACTGTAAAATCATACCCTTGGTTATACCGATGGTTGAATCTGATGGAGGAAAAATGAGTAAAATATCAGATAAAGATTTCAGAAATATATTGGATAAAATAACAGCTGCATTGGCATTAAATAAAGAATTTGTTCTTTGTCAACATAGTTGGGGCATTACATTAATTGTTGGTACCAATCTTATCGCATCGATGAATAAAGCATTTACCACTCTTTCCCGTAAGGAAAACATTGATGAAACGATACGATACTGGTGGAAGTAAATAATAGTTACCCATTGCAACTAAAATGATGGAAAAACATGAAAATATGAAAGGATAGTTAAGGTAAAAAACGAAAGCTATAGGGAACTATGATATCCGAACAAGAATTAATTGACCGAATGCACATCGCTTTTTACAATCTTACAAGTGAAATATTCAATTATTATGGTTCATGCCAGGAATGCCCACATAAGATTTGTTGTACTGCCATAGCACCAGTAGTTAACAAACAAGAGATCCGTGTTCTTTGTAATGCTAGTAGAATGAATCCTTCAAAATTCAAGAAAAAATATCTGAAGAAATTTGAGTTACAAGGTAAAAAACAGCGTTTGCGTGCGCCATGCCCTTTTTTAAAAGATGGAACATGCAGTGTATATCTTGAAAGACCGAAAGCCTGTCGCATCTTTCCCTTTGAAATTAATCTTCATATAGGCATTGTCCGCATGGAGGGCATCGAAATCTGCCCGATTGCAACATTGTTATTTGATGAATTCATAGATTTTTCAGAACGTTACAGCCATTGTGTAAAAGTTACAGAGGAAATGGAAGAACGTACTCAAAGGCTCATAGAGGCATCTGAACGAGTTAATGAACTTGTAGAAAAAGCTGAAGGTATAGATCTTACTCATGAATCAAGATTTATGATAGTTTCTCCAATGGAAGCTGTGTGTTTCTATCATGAAAAAGTTCAAGGACTTGATAATATTGAAGAAAAATTAAAAGAATATCAAGAATCATCAGATGGTTTAATAGAGTTTGTTTATTATGAATTTTATGAAAAGATGCAAAAATAAGGAGAATGTGTTAAATGGATCTTACAGCTGATGAAGTACGAAAAACCCATAAATTATATGATAATTTTACAGGTCCGCTTGGCGGAAAATATTCTTTATGGGAAAAAGGAAATCAAGTAGTCGGCATTCATGATGACGACGACGATATTGTTTCCATCTTTGATTTAGAGAAACAAGAGTATATCTATCTTGATGAGAAAACAAAGAAAGGCATAAAAATAATTGATGGTATAGGGGAGTGAATAAAAATGGAGAAGAAATATTTAATATCCTGGAGTAGTAAAAATGATGTAGAAAAATCAATATACTTTCCAGAAACAGAAAAAGATGCGGAAGAATATCTTGCAAACCTGATATCAAATAATGCAAAAGATGTAATCCTTTGGGAACAAGTACCATATGATGTTGCTGTGAAACTATCCAAAAAATCAGATAAACCGTGATGGAGACATGTCTTCAGCAGCATTTGTTTGTGAGTGCAATAAATGTGGCCATAAAGATTATCGATTATATTCTACACAGGATCAACTAGGAATTCTAAGTAGTATTTCAACAAAAGGAATGTTTCGATGCTATCACTGCCATGACACATCTTCAAATATGTCTGTAAAACAATTGAAGTGGAAGGATATCGAGAAACTCCATAAGAAATTTCCAAATAAGAAGGCGATTTATACAACTCTTTCAGTTAATCAATTACTGGAGTTACCTGATGACACATCACCAAATCCAGATATTAAGAACAAATCAGAGGATTCATCATGAAACGACCATATTGCCCTGAATGCAACATCAAACTAGATTTACAGATAACAACCTACATATTTGAATGCCCAAACTGTGGCCTTCAGTTCGGACTGGAGTGCGAAGAAGAAATGCAACAGATCATCTGGAAGTGATAATGATATTTATCTTATTTCCAAAATTATATAAATATCTCCATATTTACCGATTATCATGACCGCAAAAGAAGAAAATAAGATAACATTGAAGTTACCATGGAAAAAGTAAAAGATGTCAGCGAACGTCAACTACCCACCACTAAAGTAGTGGGCTTGAGAGGTAACTCTCAACGCAAGTGTTGATTAGGAGGCATAATAATATGCAGAAGTTAGAAACAAGAAATACATACACACCCTTGGATGCTTCACAAGTCCAAGGCAACTGTGACTCTGTGGTTAAACATGGACAAAACGTCCAAGTGTTGCAGAGTTTAAAAACTGTTTCTACCAACTCCGATGTGAACCAACAGTCTGGCAAGACTGGACAGGACTTGCGAGTACCTGTTTTAAACATGCGTGGAAAACCATTGATGCCAGTAACACCAGCAAAAGCAAGGCATCTACTGGAACAAGACAAAGCAAAAGTTGTAAGCCGGAAGCCATTTACCATACAACTAAGATATGCAACAGGGGAAACAAAACAAGATATAATTCTTGGAATCGATTCTGGTTACAAACATGTAGGTGTTTCAGCAGTATCAAACAAAAAAGAATTGTTCTCCGCTGAAATAATACTGCGGACAGATATTCCAAAGAAACTACAAGAAAAAAAGATGTATCGTAGAAACCGCAGGAATCATCTATGGCATAGGCCACCAAGATTTAACAACCGAAGCAAACCAGAAGGATGGCTAGCACCGTCAATTCAGCATAAACTAGACAGCCACCTTAGAATCATTGAAAAAATAAGGACGTTGCTGCCTGTAACAGAAATCATAGTTGAAGTTGCAGCGTTTGACATCCAGAAAATCAAGAATCCAGATATCAATGGTGAAAGATATCAGCAAGGAAAGCAACTAGGATTCTGGAATATCAGAGAATACGTGCTGCACAGGGATAACCATACCTGCCAGCATTGTTATGGAAAAAAGAAGGATAAAATATTACAGGTGCACCACATCAACGGCAAAGCAGAAGGAGCAACAAATCGGCCAGAGGAACTATTGACAGTATGCAAAACCTGCCATGATGAACACCATGCAGGCATCGACATCATCCCCAAGAAGAAGATTAAGAACTTTAAATCTGAAACGTTTATGACTACTGTTCGATGGAAATTGATTAATGCCATTGGATGCGGGCATACCTATGGATACATCACAAAACATAATCGGATCAAGCAAGGTCTTCCAAAATCTCATGTCAACGATGCATTTGTCATTACAGGTGGAACCACTCAGGAACGATGCAAAGCCATGTTTTCAAAGCAAGTTCGTAGAAATAACAGAAAACTTCAGATAAACAGGAAGGGATTCAAGCCAGCTATCCGCAGGCAGCGATACAAACTTCAGCCAAATGATTTAGTCAGATACAACAAGCAAGAGTATCATGTTAAAGGGGTTCATTGTAAAGGATCAAAAGTTGTTTTAGATATTAAAAAAAGTGTTACAATTAGAAAAGTAGAGTTGATATGTTACGGAAAAGGATTATTTGCCCCAATTCATCTCACATCTAACGAAATGGATATCCTTGGAGGGATTTTATGAAGGTTCATTCTCAATGGTAGTTCTCAAACAAAAAGAATACATGGAAGAGATACAAAAACCCGATGCTGTACTGATAACGATGCCCGGTGATGAGAAACATTTTCCTGATGATGTAATTGGTACCTGTGACAAATGCCATCGAACCATTCATTATAGAAAGTATAATGAGAAATGTACCCATAAACTTTATATCGTTTGTGCAGATGAAATGATTGATAAAAAGATGGAGATAAAAGATTTTTTGATGGAGCCGAGATACCATGGTTGATACAGATAGAAAAATCAATTTGGAAATAAAGGATATCACTGTAGAAGAAGCAAGAAAAGTGATGATGCTTGTCAGGGAATTTGATAAAAATGAATCTAATCGATTTATCTTTACACAGATTAAAGGACTTGAAGAATTGGATTCTGTCGAAGCTGGGGAGATATTGCTTTATATTTTTCCTCATTTGAAAAGTTCATCTTAATTTTGTATACATCATAGTGTACATTCATGAGAAGAATATATAACCTAGAACAAACAATTTATAGTATGGGCAAGGAGTCCCACGCTGGTAATCAAATGTGTGCCCTGGGTGAGCTGGTTGCTCTAACCGGATAAAGCATTTGGTACATAACTATCAGCTTGACATGAGGAAATGATGTATCCCCGGATACTGTTGCGCCCGTCGTAACCTCTACTGGATAAGGAACTCATTCCAACAGTTGTCAAGACGTTGTGTAGTGGCCCCGAGCAGGGAACCAACTCCTTGCCCAACCTTGTCTTTTTTTATGTATACTACTATGTACATTCTCCAAGAGAGTATATAAAGGAGGAACGACTAAATAAGTATTGAGATGAGCAAAATGGTTGATGAAAAAAAAACTCTTAAAGAAGCAGATGAATTACAACAACTGGACCTAACTATCTTTGACAATTATTTTTATGAACTATCATCAAGAGACATCATTAGATTCGTAAACCATGTTAGTAAATATGGACATATTTTGATAAATGAAGTATGGCACGAATCTTGTCCAGATAATAAAAGCATGATTTATGTCTGTATCGGATTCTCCGATTCAAATAACCAAAAATATGAATACAAGGATTACAGGTCTTTTGACCACGGATGCTCAAATATTTCAATAATCAAGGGGGACTAAAAATGGAATGTGAGAAATGCGGAAGTGAAACAGGGAAATCCTGGAAAAAGTTATGTCTGGACTGCTATAAGAAACAACAACGAGACCAAAAGGACAGGAATATGCTCAATTCATGGAGAGCAGGCAACATTCAAAATGATTTATGTTTTGCAGAAGATAACGAGGTGGGCTAAAAATGCGAAAGTATGCATTTGTATCTAACCAAGATATTACGTTCCAAAGCAATCCCTGGTTTTTAAACTGTGCATTAAATCCCTGGTATGGTAAAATTACAGTATATCTTGGTAAAAAAATGAATCCAACTTTGAATTTTATTTTTAAGGGGGACTAAAGATGGATAAGTGTGATAGATGTGGCAAACGTACTAATAATCTCCATGATGCTGTCGATGAATCTCATAGTAAATATGAAATGGTATGCTTAAACTGTCTTAGAGAGATTAGTTTTCCAAAAGAGGCAAAGAAAAACAATGCAGTAAATAAGGGGAACTAAAAATGGATTTGAATGTTTGTCCGGAGTGTGGAGTTGTTGTCGATTTTAATGAAATGAAAACGATAAGTGATGAATACGAAAAAGGACTTGAAGATAAAAAGAAAGTAGGATACATGTGTAGCGGAGACCATGAAACAGGGTTTTTTTGCCCATGCTGTAAGAAATGGGTTTATGTTTATTTAGATTAAGGTGATGAATATGACTGAAATATATCTATTAACAAGTGATGGCTATCGGGACAGCTTATCACTTGATTACTATGCAGAAGATGAAGAAGGAATAAAACGCCTTATCATTATGGAACAGAAGGAATTATTTGGTAACGAAGTCAGAGAAATAGTAGTGGATTTTGACAATAAGAAAATATATTTTGAATCACGTTCTCAATGTGAATCTGACCAGGATGATTGGGATAACGAGATATATCATTTTATTTGCATAGAAAAAATAGGGAGGGATTAATAATGCTCGGAAAACACCCTAAAAATATGACCGATAACGAACTTTTGAATCTTTATGACACATATAATTCAGGGATTGTGATGCATGAACATCAGATTGACAAAGCACAGATATTGATTAAAGAAATGATAAAAAGAAACCTAGCACACAGAGAACCTTTTTTCGGCAAAGATGAGTGGACTGAAATAATGAACCACATAAAACCAGTTAAGATATCCGATAAACCCTTTGCTGCATGTGATCATTGCAATCGTGGAGGAGAATGGATAGTATGGAAAACAGGTGAAAAAAATAAAATTATAGAGAAAGAACGTACAGTTTGCTCAGTTTGCGTTGAGTCATACGGTTGGAAAATACATTCTACAGATAATATACCATATCCAATCAAGGGGGCAAAAAATTGAAGAAAGCATCTAAACCGACCAAAAATAAGATTCGTAAAGAGAAAAAGAACAGCAATGTCCTCAACATTGGTATATTGATGCGTAAATATGCGCCAGGAATGAATGTTTCACCGTCTGCTGTTGAATCAATGATGAAACGTATCAAGATGTTTCTTGAAGATGCAATGCCTGAAATCGCTAAAATCGCTAAAGCTAATGGCTGTCAAACCATCAAAGAAGTTGAGGATCTTAAACACCCTGAGAAAAGCCAGGCACACATCACATGGTATTTTGGAATTATTGAAAATGATGTCGAACCCAAAATTAGGGAGAAGGAGATGAAAAAGAATGAATGAAGAATCGTTTGCCTGGCGTTGTTACCGCCTTGGATATACGACATATCATGACATGTAATACATTGAAGGTGAATGGAAGCGGGCGGATGCTCAATCTCTTGTCACTAACACCAACTACCGTCCCGCTTCTCACTAAATTCAATGTACATGTCGATGTACATTCTCATAAAGAATATATAAACCAGTAGCGACAAAATAAGATATGGAGATGAAAAGAATGACACAAACATTTGAAGAATATATAGGGCGATATAAAGAACAAAGAGTAAGTGGGAAAACAAAAGAACAAGCTGCAAGTGATGTTCTTGAACTCATGGCATTTGGGGATATCTAAATAAAGAAGGATTAAAGATGTCAATTGATGAAGAAAAGCTACCCGATATCACAGATATCATTGGAGAACCGGAATCCCCTGATGATGAAGAAGATAATGAAATAAAAGAAATAACAAAGAAAGTACAACAATACATCAAGAAACACAAGATTACAGCTAAGACATACAGCAAACGCAAGAATACCAAACTCAGAGAACTCAAGAAACTTGTCAAAGACATTGACCTCATGGTTCTTTCCCAGGCATACCAGAAACATAAGACATATCCAGAATTCGTACGTAAACACGATGGATTAAGGCGTGGACTGCTTAAATCATTGTTACAGAGCCTGGACACCGAAGGCCAGATAATCGTGCTTACAGAGCTTCTAAATGACGTTTGCGGAGATACTGAACCTGCTGAGCATTATATATCTTAAATAATGTTTGCTGAATATTATATATGGTCAGCTATCATTATTCTAAATAATGGTTTGTGTGGTAACACACAACGTAAGAGTTGATTAGGAGGCATAGAAAACTATGCAGAAGTTATCAGAAGAGTTAAAGAACGCACCTGCAAGTACTTCTCTAGCTTACAGCTCTGCAAGCCAGCCATTAAACAAAGAGGCAACTCTTAGTGTGGCCAGCAAAGTACTGTCCGATAACCACTCCGAAGAGAACCAACGTCAACATACAGACGGACCTAAAGTCCTCGTGTATGTACTAAACAAAAACGGGAAACCGTTGATGCCGTGCAAACCAACAAAAGCAAGACATCTGCTAGAACAAAACAGAGCAAAAGCCGTAAGCCGGAAACCATTCACTATACAACTACTCTGGACCTGTGAACATAAGACACAACCAGTAAAACTTGGAATGGACCCTGGATACCAGAAAGTAGGAGTCTCAGCAGCATCAAACAAAAAAGAATTGTTATCGGCTGAAATACAACTGAGGACCGACATGCCTAAAAAATTACAAGAAAAAGCAATGTATCGAAGAAACCGTAGGAATATATTATGGCATCGACAGCCAAGATTTAAAAATCGAAGTAAACCTAAAGAATGGCTAGCACCAAGTATACAACACAAACTAGACAGTCACCTTAGAATTATTGAAAAAATACAAATGTTGTTGCCTGTAACAGAAATTATGGTCGAAGTTGCAGCGTTTGACATCCAGAAAATCAAGAATCCCGGGATTGATGGGGAAGAATACCAGCAAGGAGAACAACTAGGATTCTGGAACATCAGGGAATACGTGCTGCATAGGGACAACCATACCTGCCAGCATTGCCATGGAAAAAAGAAGGATAAAATATTACAGATACACCATATCAATGAAAAGGCAGAAGGTGCAACTGATAGACCAGAGGAACTATTGACAGTATGCAAAACCTGTCATGATGAACACCATGCAGGCATCGATATCATACCAAAGAAAAAGATTAAGAACTTCAAGCCAGAGACGTTTATGACTATGGTTCGCTGGAAAATAGTTAATGCTCTTGGATGCAGGCACACCTATGGATACATCACAAAACATAATCGTATCAAGCAAGGGTTGATGAAATCCCATGTCAATGATGCTTTTGTCATTGCAGGTGGGACAAACCAGGAACGATGCAAAACAATCATATCGAAACAAGTTCGTAGAAATAACAGAAAACTTCAGATAAACAGGAAAGGGTTCAAACCAGCTATTCGCAGGCAGCGATATAAGCTTCAGCCAAATGACTTGGTAAGATATGGTGGCAAAGAGTGCAGAGTGAAAGGAGTTCATTCTTATGGCAAATACGTTATATTGATAACTAAATTAATGGAAAAAATCGATGTTTCAGTTAAGAGGATAGAGTTAATATGTTATGGAAAGGGATTATTTACTCCAATTCATCCCACGACTAAAGTTGTAGGTATCCTTGGAGGGATTTTATGAAAAATGGAAAGATTGAAGTGGGACATTTTCAAAGAAACGACAAAGAACCATTCAATGCTGTTTTATTAACTGTTTGTGGTGAAGGTGGAACGGTAATCATTCAGGTTGAATTAACTTTTGAACAGTATGGGAAAGTTCTATCTGGCTATGGTTCGGTGGATATGAAATACAAAAAATATGGGGAAAAGTGATAAAAATGAAAGGATGCGATAAAAAAATTTGCAAAAACTGTAAATCTTTAATGAAGGTACATGAAAAGCTTTATGATAAAAATCAATATCATTGCTGGAAGGATCTTTCGAGACATGAAGAATATTCTGGTGTCTATTTGAACGGCACCTGCGACCATTTTGATAGACGAAATGGAAAAATGATACGTTTTTCTTTCGCCATCCCTGATTTTATTCCTGGTAAAATTAAAAAAGTAATAATTCAAAGGAATGGTCTTTCTGCCCCTCCAAAAATATTAACAGAAACTGATTTTAAGAATACCATTACTCATTGTCCGGTCTGTGGAAAAACATTGAGGAGAAGCATTTATAACGGTGCAGATGAGGGAGTGATAAACAGCTTTGTTCGAAAAAAGGTTATGACTTGCGGTAACGAAAAATGTATTGCAGTTCGAAAAGAATTGCTATCACTGGAAAAACTATTAATGAAACTTGCGAGGTCTAAATGATTACTGAACGAAACAAGAAAGGTAGATTCCGCTTCAAGTTTGATTCAATAATTGCAACACAGATAGACCCTAAACACGATGATTTAGAATTTGAAACATATAATGTCGCATATTATTATGCTGTTGAGACCTGGGGAAGTGATGTTGCTAACAACTACATCACTATTCAAGAATTTATTAATGGGAAATGGGAATAATGGCTAAACGATTGAAAAAAATCAAAAGAGATCACCGCATACAAAATGGAGTCGGTGTTTTACTTGAGAGCATCGCTGAAATTCCTGAGATAAAACGTATTATTCCCGGCATTATTTCAAGAGGCGGTAGATTAACAACAATGCAACCGACAGCATACCTAAAAGTACAACGTAAAACAATATCTGGTTTGAAATTACTAGCACACACTGATGAAGCCATACAAGAAATTTTTTTAGTAATTGCAAAAGATAAACGTGATGATGTCTGGAAGGAAATAGAAAATTTACAAAGGAGAAAACAATGAAAGTTAAACACAGATTCTGCCCCCTCTGTCGGAAATGGTATCCATGGGGATATGGATTTAGCAGACATAAATGCTGTAAGAAATATCCGTCTCTTAGAATGGAATTCGGCTGGGAGCTTGTCGGACACTTCAAAGGAAAGGAATACGTTGAAGAAAGCAGAAGAATTATGCAGGCAACACAAGAAAGGAATAGCTTTAAGGAAATTGATTGATAAAGTGATATCATGTATGCTGTGGAAATAATACTCATTGGATTCGTTGCAGGATTAGGTGCAATGGCCGTTATCAAGTTTTATCAATGCGTTTTACAGAAGGTATTTTGAATGGAAACAGATGTAATCGATGAAATAATAGAAGAAAATGTCTCTAAAAAACTGGAATCACTTGCCATCAATGATGGGTGGGTGTCTGGTTTTGCATGGTATAAAAAGACCGGGGAAAAAGAATTAACTTTGATGATCCGGATATATCAGCAATCAGTGGATA
>Ga0208769_1000697_pt1 | contig 15727 bp, 15 predicted proteins | sample AntAceMetag02UKC_FD_184768 | JGI IMG/M metagenome (GOLD analysis project Ga0208769, IMG submission 184768) | Saline lake microbial communities from Ace Lake, Antarctica- Antarctic Ace Lake Metagenome 02UKC (SPAdes) (version 2) | ecosystem: Environmental > Aquatic > Non-marine Saline and Alkaline...
CTTCCATAATTTTTACCTCCTTTCAATTGGTTTAAGCATTTTGTAATATCCAAATCTGTCTGTTCTTTCTTGTCGTATTGTACATCATCGATTAAATTTTGGGCATTCATTTTTTTTCACCTCGTTTAGCTTCTCGAATCTCACGCTTCTTTTCTTCAAGTTTCATATGGCAGTTTTCACAAACAGTTTTACAGTTCTTTTCGTCATTAACCAGAGCTTCTAGCTCTTCAACATTTTTAGCAGTAGATAGTGCTGTTTTGTGATGAATTGTTAATTTTTCAGAAGATGGACAATCTTCGCATTGTGTCTTCATAAACTTTCTAGATTTATGTCTGAAAGCCATTATCCAATGGTTTCTTTCTCTACCTTCAACTGTTAATTTTATCAACTTACCATTCTTAATTCTGAATCCTCTTAGAACATCTTCTCGTCTTAATCCTGTAGTAGTTATCATTCTGTTAATTCCTCCAAATCTTCACAGCCACAAGCAGAACAGAAGGGTACTGCATCCGAAGATGCAAAAAAATGCTTACAAGCTTTACACATATAATCACACATATTGTCGTTTGCAAATTTAATCGTAACTTTGATTCTTCTTCTAGGTTTCAATTCCATTTGCTTAACAATATCTTTCGGTATAATTACGCCTAAACTGAATTTACCAATCCTCTTTGCCTCTTTTGTAAATGTTTCCATCTTTTTTATAATATTATTAAATTTTACTTGTTTATAAACTTATCCTTTTTTCACGTTATATGAAAGTTAATTAATCCTATATAATCCCAATTAATCGAGATTATATAGGAATGGGGTTGTAATTGTTTCGCAACGAATCCCCCAGTCCCCCTAGGACAGGGATTCCTTGAGAACTACATGTTCTAGATTAGATAAAAAGTTAATTAATCCCTAAATCATATATATAAGGGATTATATAAATCTCGATTATATAGAAATAGCGATAAGAAGTAGTAAACCTGTCTCCTTATCGCCCAATGTTAATAGAATGGACAGATGGGCGAAATTTTAAAAAGTTATATAATCGAGACGGCTCGATTATATAGGATTCCAGTTTGATGCTTTCTACCAGATGGATAAATATTTAGAATAATATTAAATTTTACTTATAATCTTTTTTGTACGTCAGAATTTGGGGTACTTTCTTCTACTTCTGGAGTTTCAGTAACTGCTGGTTGTGGAGCATCTTCAGCATTTAGTATGTAAGTTGCAGATGGTCCTCTTCCTCCACCAACTAAAGTTCCTTCTTCCATCATTATTTTTAATGCTCTTGTAACAGTTGCTTGAGATGATTGGTCTTCAAATGATGTTAAATCTGAACGTTTGAAGGTTTTCATATTATGACCTTCTAGATATGATAAAATTTCATCAGCTGCTTTTTCAGGTGCGCTTTTAGTATGGTTGGCGTCTAAGATTGGTTTATCGCTTTGGTGTAAGTACGCCATTGAATCATCATCTCCAGAATCAATCATAACCAACCGGTTAGACATTTCTTGTCCAGCTCTATTTTTTATATGCGATATTGTGAAAGATTCGCAATTTCTCTTTCTTGCAACTCCAATAATAGAATCAGCGCTATTTACGATGTCAGATGACCCCCTAAGCGAGTCTCTGGTGTCCCCTGAGTTACCCTGTTGAGACTTTTTCACATGATGTAATATGATTATAGTCAAATCAGTGCATGCTTCTCTAATTACCTTTAAATTGTTGAATAATTTGTTGATGTCAGTTGCCGAATTTTCTTCAAAATCGAAAAATCGTCTAAAACTATCACAAACAAGCAATTTGATTTTGTTTTCCTGTATGTATGAAATTATTGCATTACACTCAGCGGCTTGGTCCAATCTCCAATTTTCTAAAATACTATGATGCATGTTTGGTACTGCTTCTGTTAAATTAAGTCCTTTTTTAATTCTTCTAATCATTTTCTTAAATATTGGTGTTGAATTTTCTTCATTCAAATATAGGACTGGTGCTTGGATTGTATCATACTCGTTGAAAACTTGTTGTCCTGTTGCAATACAATATGCCATATGCAGAACTGCTGTTGTTTTATAAGAAGCTGCTTTTCCTGCTACAAAGTTAATATCTCCTAATGCTAACCATTTATCAACTAACCACGAAATATCCTGTTCTTGCATATCTTCTAATTGTTGGTCAGTCATAAATCGACTTCTAACATCCTTTTTTGGCATTTCTATCTGTTGAACAGATTCTGGAGTTACTTGAATTGGGGCCATATCATAAACTTCAGCTTTTGAAACAGAAAATTCTCTCATCCAAGTGTTTAATTGATATTTGTTAAAAGTATCAATTCTACTATCCATTGCTTTTCTAAGCCATCCTTCAAATTCTTGGTACATTTTACCTGGAAAATTTTTTTGAATGATTGGTTTCATAATAGCATCTATTTCTTCTTTAGACTTGCCAGTTTTTATGCAACCAATCGCCAGATTTGGAAAAATGTTTAAATCTCGTCCAGTACCGTCTGGAATTACATTTTCTGATATGTATTTAAAGAATGGGTCTTCTTCGAAGAACTTTTCAAAGTTCATGTCTTTGTTAGCAATTTGAATTCGTTCTTTGTTTTCTTTTACTTTGGTTGCAGCTCTAGTTATTTTGTCTTGCGAAATTATATTATAATTGGTGTTTGTTTGTAGAATTGGGTATATTTGACCAGTTTTAAAATGTGGTCTTCCTGGAAGAGAAACAATACCATTCACTGATATTTTGGCTTTGTCTGCTTTGAAATGTTCTACGTAAATTTTTCGTAATTCATTTTGAATGTCCTTTTCTTGAGTTGCTAAATTTTCAAATGGCAAATAGACATGAAATCCATGTGGACTTCTATCTGCAATCCAATGAGTATGTTCATTTGTATAAACAAAATCTCTTTCCCATTCGCTATAAGCTTCACTTATTTCTCTTTCAGATTTTCCTTTTAAATCAAAGTCTAATAATATATATTTATTAGCATATTGTCCTAGATTAACTTTTTGTTGTTCTTCTGCCGATAATTCGTTCCATTTCTTCCATTGTGGCCATCTTTCCTTTGTAACTTCGTTGATATATGTAAACCTTCCCTCTTTGTTTAATTCGATTGGAAAGGTATTACTCATTTGGCCACCTCACTGTGGGCTATGTTTTCAAATTCACAGGATACGTATTTTTCTGTTTTATAATCAAATATCTCAATGTTAACATCATCATAATTAGTCAATTTTCCTTTGTACACATATCCATTTCTTAAAATTAGTTTGGCTTCTTTACCTATGCTTTCAATCAATCTCTTTTTCTTTATATCATCCATCATTCTTACCCTTTTAATGAAAAAAGGTAATTCTTTAAATTCATTACTGTTTATAAACTTTTTCTAGATTTTTGTGCACTGTTGTGTATGAATGAGTATGATAATAGAATAATTTAAAAACAATGCTTGATTAATAATTTTACAATGGAAGACATCGCAGGACAAAGCCCAGTTATTATGCAACAAAAGGAGAAAATTAAGCTAGCTAAGAATTCTAAAGGTTACGTTTGGGAAATTGTGCTCTTGGGGGATGTTGAGGCGAATAAGCAAAGACTAATCGATATTAACGATTGGCTGATAAAAAAATATGGTGGACAAAATGAAGCAGCAGAAACCCCTCCAAAAGAGGACTAGGTGTGAAGTCTGGAGTAGAGTTTGTGGTTATTTACGACCTACTTCTCGTTGGAATGAAGGCAAAGTAGCTGAATTTAACGATAGAAAGACCTTCACTACCAACTAACGATATTAATAATATTTATAAACATCCGATGGTTAATATAATTAAATGAAAAAAGTGTTCCTATTTTTAATTATGTCGTTCTTTCTAATTAGCTTTGTTTCAGCTACTTGTACACTAACTTTAGACAAAGATTATCCAACTGAAAATTATAGACCTTCTGAAACATCTGTGGTTACTGCGAACTGCGATAATGCCAACGAAAAAAATGAAGCATACACAATTACTTGGACATACCCAAATGGAACAACATTAGAGGTTGATACTGGAACAACCCCAATTGTTCAAGGAACAGATTTTTTTGAGACTTATTTGATTCCGGCTGATTATTCTGGGTTTTTTAATGTTACAATGACGGGGACAGATTTAGAGGGAGAAGACGTTGGAAACGTTAGTGGTTCAGATGCAGTAGATGACGAAATTGAAAAACCATTGAGTGAAGTTTTAGCTGAAATTTTTGGATTAAAGCCCAGAATATCGGCTGAAACTGGAGAAGAAATTGACGGAGGTTTTAGGTTTTTATGGATTTGTTTAGCTATTTTGGTTATAATAATATTTTTTATTGTAATTGTTAGTAGAAAGAGAAATAAATAAATTTAAAAACTTCTAGATATTAATAATAAATAAGATGCTTTGAACTTACTATGGAATTAAACTTAATAAACATTAAAAAATGAAGAGGAATTATAAATATAGCTTAATTTGTATTGCTGTGATGTTATGTCTTTCTATAAATTTAGTTAGTGCTGTCGCTGATTATAATGAAACTTTTGGTTTATCAACTCCTAAACTTTCAGATATTTCAACTATTACGCCGTTTAATAAGCTTATTGGTTTTTGGAATTTTGATGGTGATGACGAGTCTACTGCTTATGATTTTTCTTTATCAAACTTTTTAGGAACGTATACTGGTAACCCATTAAGTTTGGCTGGTTTTATAGGTCGTAGTTTAAATTTAGATGGTGATGATTATATTAAAATAACAGATGATATTAATTTTGAAGACGTTACAATTTGTTCTTGGATAAAACCAGATAGTTTAGATGTTAAATCTTTTGTATGGGACACATCTGGAAATGCATTTTCTATGAGTGTCGACGATAATGGGGATTTAGTGTTTAATGTTTTTAATGAGCCGGGTTCTTATAATACTATCAATATAAGAGTTTCGCAAGACGATACTTCCAGTATTGCAGTTGATACTTGGACTCACGTATGTTTTTCGTATGATAGTGAATTAGGAAATATGTCTTATTATGAAGATTCTATTTTAAGAAAAAGTGTTCAAATTTCAGATGAAGGTTACGATACAGACGATAGAGATGCTTTTAATATAACGGCTCAAAACATAAATCATCTTCAGGGTGTTGATACTGATGGTGTAGATAAAGTCTGGTGGAGTTTTACAACTAAACTTATGATTTCAAATATGACCGATAATACCGAAATTTTAAATATTACAACCGATACACATGAAGGAGATATAGCAGTTTGTGATGATAAGCTTTTTGTTCCATGGACAGATGGTTCTTTTATTGAAGGAGCATATACAACAATGAGAGTTTATAATGCAACAAATTTAACTTTAATAGAAGAAGTTAATATCACAGAATACATCAATTTTGGTGCAGGTGGAGTTGCATGTGATGGAGAAAATATTTATGTTGTAGAAAGTTGCGGCGCCGCAACTTCAAATAAGTATCAAGATAATTATGTGTATGTTTTTAATCAATCTAATGTTAGCCAATATATTGAGAAACATAAAGTTTTAGTTCCGGGAGACCACATTTGGTATTGTACTCAAACTATAACAGAACATAATGGAGATTTTTTACTAGGTGGGTATGATTATGATTACGAATTAATAAGATTAAATTCAACATTTGATTTTGTGGAAAATTATGGACACAGTTCATATGTTTCTACGGGTATAGCAAGTTGGAATAGTACACATATAATTGCAGCTTATGGTACTGGCACCCCGTGTGATGGATTTGGTGGCTATTATTCTTTAGAATCTGGGTATAGAAAATTAACAGACGTTACAACTATGACAATTGGGTCAGAAAGTGATGGGGCAAGGCCTTTTAATGGTTCTATAGATGAAGTAATGTTATTTAAGAAAGCTCTTAATTCGTCAGAAATTTCAGATATATATAACAATGTATCTAAAACCTTTTCGGCAGTGTCTTATGTATCTAACGGTTTTTTAAATATTACAGAGGGAATTACGTATGTAAATTTGTCTTTAAACAACTATAGCTTTTCGGCAGGTTCGGATGTTTCAGTTTCGTTAGGCAAATGTGCTTTAGAAGATGGATATAAAGAACAGTATAACCAGACTAAAGGTTATTTTTATTCAGATGGGTCCGTAGGTAATTATGTTGATGTTATTGATAATAGCCGGTTGGATGTTGGAACTGGAAATTTATCTATATTTGCATGGGTAAAAACCGAAAAAACTGGAACGCAAATGATTGTAAATAAAGAAGGAGTAGACCCACGTTATTATTTTAGAATTGGAAGTACAGGTGCGTTAGAATTTGTTATTGATGATGGTGTAACTTCAATATCTGGTGTTAGGTCAGGTACTATAATTCCATTAAATGAATGGCATCATGTAGGAGTTGTGGCTGATATGGATGGAAATGCGACTTATTATTATGATGGTATTGCAAACGGAGTAGCATATGATTTGTCAGTGTTGAATTCAATGGATAATAATAATGATTTTAGAATTGGGCAAAGATTTTCGAATGATTATCCATTCAATGGTTCTATAGATGAAGTGATGGTATTCAAAAAGGCATTGAGCGCTTCAGAAGTTAGTGAAATTTATAATCTTTCTAGATATGAAGATGTTTATATGGATAGAGATTTAGCTGCATGGTGGAGATTTGAAAATAATACTGATGATTCGTTTTCAATTAATGACGGAACTTTAGTTGGTACTGCATCTATAGAAACCGAAGTAAATAATATATTAAAGGCCCACTGGTCTGCAGATGACCATGCTAACGATACTTTGGGCGTTAATAACGGAACTTTAGTAGGCGGCGTATCTTACGGAACTGGAAAATATGGTTCAGCTTTTGTATTTGACGGAGTAGATGGAAGAGTGGAATTTGCAGACGACGATTCTTTAGATGTTGGAATTGAAGATTTCTCATTTTCTGTATGGATAAATTCTGATAGTGCTACTACTGGTATGATTTTAAATAAAGAGGGACCTGACCCCAGATGGTATTTGAGATTACTGAGCGGAAAATTATCAGTAGCTTTAGATGATGGTACAAATACTGCATTTGATATATGTAATGATGGTACTGAAAATCTTATTGGAACTGGATGGAGAAATGTTATAGTTAATGCAGATAGGGACGGTCTGCTTTCTTGTTATGTAGATAGTGTTTTATATGGAACTCCAGAAGATATAAGTGCAATTGGGAATCTTAGCAATGCAAATGATTTAGAAATAGGTAGGCGATATTCTGGTGAATATTATTTTAATGGTTCTATAGATGATGCAATGATATTTAATAATTTATTAACTGAACAAGATAGAGAAGATTTATATCTTTCGGGTCTTCTTAAGTTTAATCAAACAGACTATTACAATATTTCGTCTGGAAGTTCTGGGTACATTGAGATAGAAGATGATGTAGATTATATATTACCTACTTTTAAAATTATTCCAGATTCTGTACGATTTTTATCTCCTATAATTTATGATTCTATAACTGCATTCTTTTCTTCTGATTTAACGATATACTATAATTTATCAATGTTGTATGGTGTCGGTACAACGTCGAATGCTTCACAGTTAGACCAATATAATATTTTTGTTAATACTAGTATTAACAGTACATTTAATATTTCAACATTTAATAATTTTGATAATTCAATAATTTCATGGTGGAGGATGGATGACGTTAACCAAAGTGGAGAGGGAGCGCTTGTTCAAGATTATTTTGGAAGAAATAACGGAACTGCAATTGGTAACGCAAGCCAAAGTTCTTCTGGTAAATTAGGAAAGGCTTACACCTTTGATAATGATGGTGATTATATTAATGCGTCTGCTTTAAGTGCATCTAATTGGACAGCTTCTTTATGGGTAAAAGCTAACGTTGATAATTCTGGAGAAACAGAGGCTTTGTTAGCTAGTTGGGATGGTACTAACCGAATTGGAATTGAAGTTGTTACTCCGAATAGGATAAGCGTGTTTGTAAATAATAGTTATTATGGTTATTTTAACAATTTGAATTGGGACGATTTGTCTTGGCATAATATTGCTTATACTTGGAATGGCGAAAATTTAGTTTTATTTTTTGATGGTATAAAGTATACAACGCATGTCGTTGCAAACCCTTCTGATTTAACTATCCAGGGAACACGGATAGGAGCAGACGGGCGTTCAAGTCCTAGATTTTTAGATGGTTATGTTGATGATGTTATTGTTTTTAATAGAACGTTGTCTGATTATGAGGTTCAAAATTTATTTATAAATGTATCTTCTAAATATTTTAATGTTAATTACACCAATTTAGATTACGGAAATTATACGTTTCAATCATACGCGCAAGATACGTTATCAAATATAAATTTTACTGAACAATACCGTGTTGTTTTAGCTAGCGGGGTCGCTCCTAATATTACAATAGCCTTTCCAGATGGTAGTGATATAAACACATATTCGTTTGATGCAAAAATCAATTTAGATAAAACTGGAATTTGTAATTATACTATTGATTCTGGGGCCAACCTTTCGTTGGGTACAGCAGTATCGTTTGTTAAAAGTTTAACACTAGCAGACGGCGGACACAAGTTAACTGTTTTTTGTACTGACATTTTTGGAAATGGCCCTTCTAATGATACCATTGACTTTTTAGTAAGAGCATACACCAGCCCAGATGGAGGAAGTAGTACACCTGATGATGGTGATGGTACAATAAGCAACGACACTGTGAGTTTATATGATATTGAAGTTAAAAACGATAACTGGTATTTCAAAATAAACAACATAATTGAAGTTTCTGTTTTTGATATCGACAAAAATCCAATAGACCCAGAAAGAATAACTATTGAAATTATAGATGATTCGGAATTAGATTATAGCCGTAATTTAATTAGAAAAGATATTGGTGAATATAACGGAATCTTCAATATTAAAGAAACAAATGTTACAAATATCTTAGTTAATATAACTGTTTCTGAAAAGTTTAAGACTGTTAGTCAGATTAGCAATATAACCATGAGTACTGAAACGGGCTTTGACAAATTTGGAGAAACAACAAATGAAAAATTAAAATCATTTAGAATGTGGCTTGATGATAATTGGAAATTGGCGTTAGGATTTGGTTTTTTAATCGTAGCTATTTTCTTGGTGGTAGCTATTTATAACTTTAAAAAATAAAGTTCATAATAAAGTTTATAAACATTTGGTGCTTCTATATATTAATTAATATCTCATGGCAGAAAGAAAAAAAAACAGCGCTGAAAAATCAAGACCTTTTACAAGTATAAATTTATATTTGCCGGTTAAGATTAGTATTTGTGGAACTTTAGAAATGCAAAAGAAATGGAAGAAATTTTTCAAAAGTAAAAATGCGCCTTCTAAAGATGAATTTATTTTGGCTAATTTTAGACGGGATTTAGAAGTTGAAAGTAATGCTGAGATTTTCGATGATAGTGATTCTAGAAGATGGGACAGAAAAAAATTGGAAGATTTAATGGTAGAATTGAGATACCCAAATATTCAAGAATATTTTAATTTTATATTGGACAGAGCAATAGAAGAGAGTAGTGATGAGGTGAAGGATAATGAAGCTTAAACAATTAAGTATGTTTGTTCTAGGGCTCTTTTTGGTCGGTATGGTCTCTGCAAACGGGATTAGTGTAATTTCTTCAAATACTTTTACGATAAATAAAACTTATAATCACGATACGTATGTTAATTTAACAATTAGAAATGATGAACCTTTTGATTTTTTCAATGTTTCTATGGAAGACAATCCTTATATAACTATTAGCAAGATACCTAAACTTGCAACAGGAGAGACCAGAAACATCACTGCGTTAGTAAAAGCAAATGATAATATTCATAAAGATATTAAAATATTTGGTTTTTATTTAGCTTCACTGGGTGCTCAAAATCAAACACACCAAGTTGATATTACATATGATGATGGTTTATCAAAATGTGATTTTACAATTGTTCAAGGTGATAAAGTAAATTGGAAGAATCTAGAAATTGTTGAATCCAAAACTGTAAAATTAAAAAATATGGATACGTTAAATTATTTTCAAGATTTAGCAGCTCAGGCTTCTAATTTACAATTTTTTGATTCTCCAATGTCTTTGCCTTTTCAATTTATAGATAGAACTGGGTACTCTAGACAATCTTGCGTTTTGACGGTTTTAAGTGATACTGGTTATGTTAATAATCCAGAACATGATGCTTCAATTAATATCGACATCAATGTTGAATTCCCACAGACGAGTGTTGAATTATTGACTTTAAACGATAAATATAGCATGCGATTTTACGATACTCGAGAAGATATTTTTTCTGTTAGAAATACTGGAAACGAAATTGCAAAAAATGTAAATTTAGAAGGTGACTGGTTTGTTTTTTCTACTAATAATTTTGATTTAGAACCAGGACAATCTAAAAATGTTGGATATACTATTGACCCAAAGATTTATGATTCTAACGAAACCAATAAAAATTATACCAAAACATTAAGTATCACTGGAAATTTTGAATCTATAACACGTGATTTTAATGTTTATATTGAATATGCCGAATTTGTAGATGATGAAAATGCTAGTAGAGAATCAAAGTTGGAACAATTTTGCAGTTTATTTCCAGAAATGTGTGAAGAGCCCGCGCCAATAATAAAATATATAGACGACGGTGAAAGAGAATTTAATGTTTCTTATACTGATAATCAAGTTAAAGCTTTATACGATTTATTCTATGATAATTTGGATGCCCAAGCAATAAAAGATAAGCAGCTTACTGAGTTTACAGATGCAATTGACGGTAAGTTGTTAAGTATTCAAAATGCAACATTAAATTCAAATAGTGATATTGGCAACATCAAAACTCAAATAGATACTTCTAACGGAACTATATTATTTTCATCTATAATCATTGGTTTAATTGCTTGTTGTATTGTTATCTTCATATTGCTTTTAAAATACCGAGATAAATTTAGAAGTAATATATGGAGTAGATATGGATGATATACTAGCGCAACCCAGCACAGAGAATAATAAATCTAGCATGATGAAGATTCTAGCACCGCTTTTTATAGTTATTTTTATGGTAATTTTAGGGTTGGTTAAAAAACAAAATCCTGATTTTCCGTTATTTTATGTAATTTTAATTGGAGCAGTTATTCTTATATTTGGTGCTATAGCTTTTTTTGGTGTTGATATTGCTCATAGATTTGATAAAATTAAAACCCTAAACAAGAACAAAAACGTTTTACCTGCGCCAGCAGAAACTAAAGTTTTATGGGATAAAGCAATGGTTGCCTTAACAAATCCAATTTATAGAGACCATATAAAGGACTATATTCAAACTATAAATCATTCTGTTGGAAAAAATATGAAATCTTTAGTTGTAGAATTTCAGGTTCATTCAGTGTATAGACCTAGATTGAGGTGTAGTATTTTATTAAATGCCAATTATCCTGATAGGATGCCTACTGTATTATTTGAACCAAATGCATATGTATTAAGACAAGCAATTCAAAATATTTCATTTGACCCTGAAGACCCCGCAAATGAAGAGGAAACTGTTATTCATAATGAATTAACTGGCACTACTGCTACTACAAAAAAGAAAACGTATAATAAAAAAGATATAAACCCGGCTGCTGTTAAAAAGGAGGCTTTGGTGTAATGGGAGGTTTAATGATTTTTGCAGTATTATTAGGAATATTTTTAATTGGTTTGTTCGTATGGTTAATGTTAGTTATATTTCAAGAAGGGCCAAAGCCTCAAGATTTTACAATAGTCGATAATTTTATGCCACAATATACAAATAATTTTTCACAGGGTATTTTATTGTCTGTTGATATCGGTTCTAAAAGAAATGGATATACCTTTGTTCCTAAAGATATTGATTATTACGGAAGAAAAAAACAAAAAAACCTTGCTAAGATTGAACCACAATTAATTTATATAGATAAAGCCAAGGCAATTTCATTTCCAAGAGGTACTTTTTCTGGTGAACGTAACCGAATATGGTTATTGCCTACTAATCCTGAAGATTTATCGGAAGAATTAAAAACAACTAAATTGGGTAAAGTAATAATGACAATGATTGATGATATAAATAATGCGTCAACTGAAGTTGAAAGTATAAGAGAGGGTTCCGACAGAGTTAGAAATATTATTAAACGAATGGGTGACGGGGAAATATCAGATTTAGAGTTGGACAGAATTGATGGTATTCATGACACCTTAATTAAAAACATGGCTAAGACCGACGATAATAAACCGAAAATTGGGTCCCCGTCAACCAATAATTAGATATGGCAAGTGTACATTGCTATAATTGTAAAAAAAATACAAAAAATAATAAATTTTGTAGTTTAAAATGTATGCATATTTTTTTTAAGAAAAATAAAATAGGATTTTACAAATTAAAAAATAAAAGTTTAGGTGGTAAGAAGTGTTTTGAATTACATTCTAAAACTTTTATAACGAGAGGCAAAAAAGTTGGAAAATTAAAGTCTCCAGCTGGAGGTATTGCTTCTCAAAAAACATTGAAAGATAAACAATTAGGACCTTTTTATAACCCAAAAATACAAAGAAAAATACAACAGAATATAAGTAAAAACAAGGGAAGTTATATTTTTAAAAATGTTGGGTATGATACTAAAGCTGAAATGGAATTTGCTATGAATATTTATTATCAAATAGAGGAACTTAAACTTTGGAAAAATTATCAATTTATAATTGGTAGAAAAAGAATAGATTTTTATATTGAAAAATTTAAATGTTTTATCGAATATCATCCATATTGTAGGAATGGAACACATGCTGATTATTATAAAAATAGACGAAAAATATTAAATGACGGAGGTTTTAAAGATTTTAATCTTTTAGTTATAAAATGAATAAAAAAAATGAGTATTTAATATCTGTTGATGAATTTGAAACTCGGTGTAAAGCTCTAGCCAGAATACTCAAAAAGAATAAAAATATAAAAAATATTTATGGAGTTATGTGTAGTGGCATGTTTATAGCTATTAGATTATCATATTTGACTAAATTACCCATAACTGTATTTCCTAAATCTAATGAAACTGCAATTATCGATGATATTTTAGATACTGGCAATACTAGGCATTCGTTTGATAATTTTGGGTATTTTTTTCCCTTGGTAGATAAACAGGCCGAAGGAATTATCAATTGGGTTAAATTTTGGTACGAACAAAATGAAAGGTAGAATTGTAGTTTTCTGCATGCTTTTATTTTTAATTGCTTCAACTTTGTTTTATGTTTATTACAAATATGAAAGAACAAATGAAATAGTAGAGCTGCAATATGTTAATGTTAGTGTTCTAGCCACAGTTGACGGAATACCAGTTGTAACAGGTTTTTCAATAACTAGAGATGGCTATTATTACTCTGAAGGTATTACACTAGAAGCTGGGGCTATCCTGATGAAAGTTCCCTTAAATTCAACATATAATATTAAGTCTGTTAATTTAGTTAACCAGAGCTTCTACACCGTGACAAAAAACGTTAATATTAGAGAATTAAAGCCTTATAGAGTAACGTTAGACATTATTCCTCCTGGAGAAATAAGTGTTTCGCATTCAGTAATTAAAGTAGATAGCGAAATAATTTTAAACGTTACAAGTGTTGGTCCTTATAACGATATGTCATATTGTCTAGATTGGAGTTCTAATTTTTTGTGGGTTAAGAGTTTAAACGACACTGCTACTGCTAAACAATACGTTCCTAAATATGTAAAATGCTACAATACTTATAAAAACATCATTGATAATTCAAGTCTTATAACTTTAAAATATAAAGAGTGGGATGGTTTGGAACCTGAAGATTACGTTAGAATTTATTTTTTAGATAAAAATGCTGAAAACGGGACTGTAGTTTATGATGAAATTGGAGGACATGATTTGGAATATATAATTTCAAACGTTTGATGATATTAATAATATTTAAAAACATTAGAATATATATTATATTATTACCATGGCTATACAAAAGAAGAGATTATTGCGTTTTTTAGTATTATCAGCAATCTTAATTATTATTATGGTTACTGTCCCAAAAACAATTGGTTTATCTAGAGAAGGGTTCGATGTTGCAGAAGTACTAAGACAATATTTTTTCTATGCTGTTACCGGTATTGCTAGTATGTTGGGTATATTTTTCTTGTTCTTTTATGAAAATAAAGAAGACGAAGACGACGAAGATTATGGTAGTGGGTTGTGTTTTTCATCTCCAGGCGAATTGCCAGCAATACCAATATTTAAAAGATTTACGTCGTTTCAAATATTTCTGGCTAGTTTTATAATTTTTAATACCATAGGTCTGTTCACGTATATTTCTAAACAAATTACTTTTACAGGTGTAGCTACGTTAGCACAACAGTTTACTGAAATTGATAGTTTACTTTTTAGTTCGTTTTTAATTCCAGTGGCAGAAAATTTGGATTTGGCCTTAGTGTTAGCAATTGGAATTTTTACATTAAGATATTATGCTAGAAAATACGATTGGGAACCAATTACTTTCCAAGGATTTTGTTATGCATTAATTGTATTTGGCGGATTATTTGGTATGGCTAACCATCTTTTGAGATATTCTGGAAGTGAAGTTCAAATAATTACAGTTATTATTTTCTGGTCCATAGGAACAGGATTGACATTATTTACTGGAAGTTTCTTACCTTTCTTATGCATGCATTTTGCAAATAATTTCTTCTTTGATTTAGGTAGATTCTTAAGCAGCGAAGTTTTATTAATATATGCAGGTGCAGCTTTAATATTGTTAGGAGTATTGTACTTTGTAATATATCATGATAGATTATTTGGAAGGGCGGGAGGTATTTAGTATGAAGAAAAAATTTTTAATTTGGAGTGTATTGATATTTTTATGTGTTATGACAACTGCGTCTGTTTTAATGTCTTTTTCTAATTCTTTACCATACGAAGAACTTGGATTTAACGGCAATAGTAATATTATTAGAAATTTAACACTTCCTAAGAATGCTGTTGTAACATCTGCTTTTTTAAATTTAAGCGGTTATAATTTTTCTTCTTGGCAAAATAATTCCAATATTGTTTCTGGAATACCACAATTTGATTACCCCGACAGTAATGCCGACCCAGCAATATTTGAAATGGATGGAACTTGGTATATGATTGTTAGTACTTATCGTGGAAATTTATGGGCTGGCTATAATTGGACAGGAACTTATTGGCAACCAGATAGCAACATAAATAATAGCCTATATAAAACGTGTACTTATCAAAATTGTCAATATAGTATTGAACCTTTTGAAAGAGCAGGAGAGAATTATTTAATTTCTACATCATCACAAATGTCCGGTCAACTTGGATTGAGGTGGAATGGTACTGGATGGGAAAATACTTCTTCTATTATTGCTGGTCTTCCACATTTTAATGAGGGACAAGTGTCTATTTTTGAAAAAGACGGTACTTGGTATTTACTTGCTTCTTACCATGGAGATGCGTATCTTCATGGATATAATTGGACAGGTTCCACATGGCAGCCAGATTCTGGGATAGAAAGTGGAATTGGATGGGTATATTCTGAAACTAAACATACTGTTTTTTTAGATGACAGTATATGGAAGCTTTTAGTTTATCAGTCGACTGGCGCTGGAATTTATAGTTTTAATTGGTCTGGTACTGCTTGGCAAGTTGATGATTCTGTTA
>Ga0208769_1000698_pt1 | contig 15715 bp, 19 predicted proteins | sample AntAceMetag02UKC_FD_184768 | JGI IMG/M metagenome (GOLD analysis project Ga0208769, IMG submission 184768) | Saline lake microbial communities from Ace Lake, Antarctica- Antarctic Ace Lake Metagenome 02UKC (SPAdes) (version 2) | ecosystem: Environmental > Aquatic > Non-marine Saline and Alkaline...
CTTCCGAGTTGATAAAAGCTGGTTTTGATACTTTAGTTGAAGCTGGATATCAGCCGGAAATTGCTTACTTTGAATGTTTACATGAGCTTAAACTTATCACTGATCTTATTTACAAAAACGGTATCTCCGGTATGCGTAAGAGAGTTTCTGATACCGCTGAGTATGGGGATATAACTAGAGGTAAAAGAATTGTTAATAAGCAAACTAGAGAAGAAATGAAGAAGATTCTCGGTGAAATTCAGTCAGGTTCTTTTTCTAACGAATGGATAAAAGAGAACCAAGAAGGGCGGCCAAACTACAACAAGATAACTGAAGAGGAAAAAAAGCATCCGATTGAGAAAATAGGAAAGGAACTTCGGGGTATGATGCCTTGGATGGAGTAGTGAAGGATAAAGGATGAAGGAAAAAGGAAGAAGAAAGAAGGAAAGAATTATTATCTTTGATACTACCCTAAGAGACGGGGAGCAAGCTCCCGGAGCGTCTCTGACCTCTGAGCAAAAGTTAAAAGTAGCATATCAATTAGAAAAGTTAGGTGTAGATGTTATTGAGGCCGGTTTTCCTATTGCTAGTCCCGATGACTTTAAGGCTGTAGACCTTATTGCTCGCAATATTAAAAAAAGTTCTATCTGTGGTTTGGCAAGATGTCTATCTAAAGATATTGAAGCTGCTCATAAATCATTAAAGAGAGCAAAACATTCTCGTATCCATATCTTTTTAGCTACTTCAAAGATCCATCTTAAGTATAAGTTTAGGAAAGCTGAAGATGAGATTTTAACCTTAGCAAAGAAAGCTACTAAATTTGCCCGTAACTTATGTCCTGACATTGAATTTTCTCCTGAGGATGCTACGCGCTCCAATAAAGACTTTCTTTATCGCGTGATTGAAACAGCTATAAAGGAAGGAGCAGGGGTAATAAATATTCCTGATACAGTGGGGTATTCCTACCCCCAAGAGATTTATTCTTTAATTACTGATATTCGCAATAATGTTCCTAATATCAATAAGGCAACTATAGCTATACATTGTCATGATGATTTAGGGATGGCAGTAGCAAATTCCCTGTCAGCAGTTTTAGCCGGAGCCCGTCAGGTTCATTGCACAATGAATGGTATTGGCGAGAGAGCAGGTAATGCCTCGCTGGAAGAGATAGTAATGGCTTTAAATACTCGTAAAGATGCTTTTAAGAATTTTAAGTTGGGGATAGAGACTAAAGAAATTGCTCAGACTTCTCGTTTGGTAAGTAGTCTTACTGGATTCATAGTTCCACCCAATAAAGCTATTGTTGGGAGGAATGCTTTTGCCCATGAATCAGGAATTCATCAAGATGCTATTCTAAAGAAAAGAAGTACTTATGAAATAATGAATCCTAAAGATGTGGGGATAGATAAGAGCCAGATAATTTTAGGTAAACATTCTGGTCGGCATGCTTTAGCTAAGAGGTTAGAGAAATTAAATTTTAAGTTTTCCCAAGAAAGGATAGATGTAATTTTTAAGCAATTTAAAGAGTTGGCTGATAAGAAAAAAGAAATTTTTGATGATGATTTGATTGCTTTGGCAGAGGAACAAACAAAACCAAAGGTCAAGGCCTATAGTTTGATTTCAACAAGAGTAGTTACTGAAACTGGCGTTTTACCTCAAGCCGAGGTTAAAATTAAGTACAAGGGTAAGATTCGCGAAGCTAAATCTACTGGCGACGGACCAGTAGATGCTTGTTATAAGGCGATTGATAAGATTGCCGGGATAAAAACAAAGCTTCTAAACTATAAACTTGATGCAATTACCAGGGGGAAGGATGCTCAAGGCCGGGTAAGGGTAGAGATTGTTGCCAAGGGTAAGACTATTAGTGGCCGGGGTTCAAGCACAGATATACTAGAGTCTTCAGTAAAAGCCTATCTAGATGCTCTGAATAGAGTTGAATGAAATATTTTAAGAATCTTATTGGAATTGCTCTAGTTATCATATTAGCCTTAATTATAATTAACTTCCAAAAAATAGAGAGGCTAGATTCTTTAAAAGCAACTATCGGAAGTTGGCGTGGTATTACCAAACAAAAAGTAGATGTTTTTAAGCATAATCTTTCCTTTGCCTTTGCTCCTGAGAGAAAACCTCCGTTAAGCTTTCTTGGCAGAGAAGCTAAGCTTAGTCATCTGGCTAAAAATGTATTTGGTCAGTTTAGTCCTTCGCAATGGGATGATTTTTGGAGCTTACTCTATGGCTCGATTAAAGAGGAGCAAGAGGGTTCAATGTTAAAGAGATATCGAACTCAAGATGAGATAGAAAGTTACCTTAAACATAAGTATTCTAATCCCTTTCGTTATTTTAAAAAGGAACACTGGGATTACTTTTGGAGTATTGCTTTTGGAGGTTAGATATGCAATCTTCTAAAATATATGGTTTAGTAGGCTACCCCCTGGGGCATTCTTTTTCGCCTTTAATGCATAATGCTGCTTTTGGAAAGTTAAATATTTCCGGAGAGTACCGTTTATTTTCAAAACAACCCGAGGAATTAGAATCTTTTCTGCTGCGGATGGATGATGAAAATATTTGGGGATTAAATGTTACGATTCCTTATAAAGAAACGATATTAAGTTTTAATCAAATAGAGCTGGATAATTCTGCCCCCTACGCAAAGGAAATCCAAGCCATAAATACAATAGTTAAGAAAGGAGAAAGCCTGAAAGGGTTTAATACTGATGTTGCCGGGTTTCTGAGGCATTTAAACAAGCTAAATTTTAACCCTATAAATAAAAGGGTGGCTATATTAGGTGCTGGAGGAGCTGGAAAGGCTGTGGCTTATGCTGTAGCTAAGAAAGGAATAAGCCAGATAGCTATTTTTGATATCGACAAAGATAAAGCCGAGAGTGTTTCTCTTATGCTAAGGGTGCTTTTCCCAAAGCTTGATATATCAATAGTAGATGAAATTGAGCAGCTAGATATGATTAATAAGGATTTATTAATCAATGCAACCCCTATAGGTTTAACTAGTGAGGACCCCTGTCTTATAGAAGAGGGCATGCTTCATGAAGATTTATTTGTTTATGATCTTATTTACAATCCTTCTCCGACAAAGTTACTGTCTCTTGCTAAAAACAAGGGTTTACGTTGTTCTGATGGTTTAGGTATGCTTGTTTATCAAGGAGCTTTCTCTTTTATTTATTTTACCGGAACCCTCGTTCCTTATGCTAAAATAGTAGAAGTAATGTGGGGGGCAATAGATCGGGAGTTGGGAAATAAATGATTGAACAAATAATTATATTTATTTTTGGCAGCTGCGTCGGTAGCTTTTTGAATGTATGTATTCATCGTCTGCCTAAAGATAAGTCTATTGTTTTCCCTGGTTCTTCTTGCCCAAAGTGTAATACTCTGATTAAGTGGTATGATAATATTCCAATATTAAGCTATTTTTTTCTAAAAGGTCGCTGTAGAAACTGTAAGGATAAGATATCCTTAAGATATCCTTTAGTTGAACTTATTACTGCTACTTTTTTCTTAGTTCTATATCTAAAATTAGGCCTTACTATAGAATTAGCAAAATATATATTTCTTTTTTCACTATTGGTAGTAGTTTCATTTATTGATATTGATTATCATGCTATTCCGGTACATCTGTGTTTTATAGGAATTATCGTAGGTTTACTTTTTAGTTTGTGGCCAACTTTAAGGCTTTTCAAAGCCGGAGTTTTTGATTTAGAAGTCCTGCCTTTATTTAGAGCCTTAAAGGGATTACTTTTTGGGTTTGGTTTTACCTATGCTTTTAAATTTTTTGGTGATATTGGTATTGATTTTTATCTCAAGCTTCGTAAGCAAGAATCAATTGAAGGAGAAAGGGAGTCTTTAGGATTGGGTGATGTTGATTTTATGGGCATGGTTGGTGTATTCTTGGGAATTCATTCACCAGTTTCAGGATTCGTAGTTTGGGATGTAGTTTTAGTATTCTTTTTGGCCCCTTTTATTGCTCTCCTGTATTCGATTTTTGCTATAATTTTTAAGAAATCACACTTGATACCTTACTTGCCGTATTTATCTCTAGCAACGATAATTGTATTTTTCTGGGGAAATAAAATATTAAGTTCTATTTTAGGAATAGGAGGATAAAATGCGAATCCTAAGTGCCGGTGAATCCCATGGAGAGTATATTACCACTATTTTAGAGGGGTTTCCCAAAGGGGTTAAGGTTGATGATAAATTTATCAATCAAGAATTGAAAAAAAGGATGTCTGGGTTTGGTAGAGGAAAAAGGATGTCTATAGAACGGGATAAAGTTAGTATTGTCTCTGGATTACGTAATAAAATAACTCTTGGTAGTCCGATAGCGATGTTAGTTAAGAATAAGGATATTAAGATATTCACTCAAAGTAAGGATAACTTGCCTGCTCTTTCGGTGCCGAGGCCTTCACATGCTGATTTAGCCGGAGCATTAAAATATCAGGAAACTGATGTAAGGAATATACTTGAGCGTTCTTCAGCCAGAGAGACAGTAGCTAGAGTTTGTGTTGGCGCAGTATGCAAGCAATTCCTTTTAAAATTTGGAATAAAGACTGCTAGTTTTACTATAAGTGTAGGCGGTATATCTTCTGATAAGCGTCCTAAAAATATAAGCGATATTGTTAGTAAAATTAAAAAATCAAAGCTGAATTGTATCGATAGCGAGAAAGAAAAACTAATGGTTAAAGAAATTGTTAGTGCCGCTAAATCTGGAGACAGCTTAGGAGGAATAATTGAACTTTGGATAGAGGGAGTTGCCCCGGGAATAGGAAGTCCAATGCATTTCGACCGGCGTCTAGATGCTAAGTTTGCTTCTTACCTGATGAGTATTCCAGCTGTTAAAGGGGTTGAAGTGGGTTTAGGTTTTGATTATACAAGAGCGAGGGGTTCACTTTCCCACGATGCGATATATTATACAACTGGTAAAGGATTTACTAGAAAAACTAATAATTCTGGTGGTATCGAAGGTGGTATTTCTACCGGAGCACCAATTGTTTTAAGGCTAGCTATGAAACCAATTGCTACCTTAGCTAAACCTCTTGATTCAGTAAATATTCTTAATAAAAAAGCCAAGAAGGCGCCAGCCGTGCGCTCAGATACTTGTGCGATAGCTGCCTGTGCTCTTATTGCTGAGAATATGTCAGCGATTGCATTAACAGAGAGCTTTTTGGAAAAATTTGGGTCTGATGCTTTGGGAGAGATAAGTTCTAATTATAATAATTATCTTAAAGCTCTTAAATCTTTTTCCAAAAAATCCTAAACTGGATATCTGAACAATAAATAAATAGATAAAACTATGAGAAGGTTATTCTCTGTAATTTTTATAATTTCATTTTTAACATCAACAGCTTTTGCTGATTATAGTGGAATTGATAGTTTTAATCAAGAGGGGAAAGTTTTTTTATGGGAGGCTAAATCAGCAAAGAATACTGTATATATTCTTGGCTCGATACATCTTGCTCGAGCTTCACTTTATCCTTTAGATGAAAGGATAGAAGATGCTTTTGCGCGTTCGGATTCTTTAGTAGTTGAAGTGAACATTGAAGCGCATGATCCGGTTGTATTACAACAAATGTTTATGGAAAGAGGTGTTTATTCTGATGGTAGCACCATAGGAGATCATTTATCCGAGGAAACTTTTAAGTTGGTGGTAGATAAAATGAGGAGTCTTGGTTTAGGTCTTACTCAAACGGTTCTTTTTAAACCTTGGTTTTTGGCTGTAACTTTTGTAACGCTTGAACTTGTAAAACTAGGGTTCAATCCTGAATATGGCGTAGATAAGCACTTCTTGATTAAGGCAAAGAATAAGAAGATATTAGAGCTTGAGAGCGTAGAGTATCAGTTAAATCTTTTTGATGGTTTTACCGATAAACAACAGGATTTGTTTTTATTTTCTACCTTGTTGGATTTAAATGTTATTGAGAAAGAGATGGATAGTTTGATCGAAGCTTGGGAGAATGGTAATGTTGTTAAAACCGAAGAGATATTAATGCGGGGGTTAGAGCAGTATCCAGAAATATTGCCGATTGTTGACAAAATATTTTATCAACGTAATATAAAGATGGCTGCAAAAATAGAGAACTATCTGGATACTAATGATACCTATTTTGTTGTTGTCGGGGCCGGACACTTGGTTGGAGAGAAAGGTATCGTCCAACTGTTAAAGAAAAAAGGGTATTCGCTCCATCAACTATAGTTTGGAGAGCATAAAATTATTCAAAATTAATTAATCAAATGACAGAAAAAATAGCACTTATAGCATCAATAATCTTACCTTTATGGAATATACCTCTAATTGTAAGGATAATCAAAAGAAAGTCGTCTCGGGATATCAGTATGTATTGGGTAGTAGGAGTGTGGACTTGCTTTGTTTTGATGGCTCCCGATGGTTTTGTTTCAGAAGACTTAGTTTGGCGGACATTTAATATTGTAAATTTTATTTTTTTTACAATAGTATTTGTCATTGTATTAGCTTATAGAAAAAAAAGAATGTAGGCTAAAGAAAGGGCAGATGAAGAGAATATTTCTTTTTTTTCTTCTCATTTTTATAAGTTGTTCACCACTGGAATTAAGCCGCCTTTTTGGGGCAGGCCTAAAGCCTTTTAGAGAAAAAGGTAAAATATATACTAAGGCTTTTGATAGAGATTTGCCTTCTTGTTATGCAGAAATTATTCAAAAGTTAAAAGCGATGGAAGTCTCTTCTTACCGAGGGAGCCAAAGAGAAGGTTTCCTTGTGGTTAGGCATTTTGTTAAAGTTTTCCCTCAGTGTAGTGCATCAACAGAGGTAGCAATATTTTTTACAGAACTAGAAAGTTCCAAGACTCAGGTAGAAATAGCGTCACTTAATTACTCACTTGCCGAATTTATAGCTTCAGAACTTTTTAATGATTTAGGAAAAGAAAAAAATATTGAAAATTAAAGGAGAGCTATGGAAGAGAAAAGAAGATTTGTGCGATTGGGTACAAACGTAAAGGTAAAATTAGCTAAAATTGGTGAAGTGCCAAAAGAGGTCTTAGATAATGCAGTAGCTTCTAAGAATATTTCTGAAAATGGGATTTGTGTTATTATGCGCGGGGAAGGAGTAAAAGCTGGCGATAAGCTTTATCTAGAAATAGAATTACCCACTAAAAAAATTATTAAGTTAAAGGGAGTGGCAATGTGGATTAATCAGTTTGAGATATTTGGTGGAAAACACGAGAAAAGGTTTGATTTGGGAATTGAGTTTTTAAAGATTCGTAAAAAAGATAAAGAAATGGTTAAAGATTTTGTATTTGCTTCTTTTCGTCAAAAAGCTATAAATCAACAGGAGTCTCTCTAGGTGAAGAAAATTTATATTTTTTCAATACTTATTCTTAGCTTTTTTGGCACATTTCTTGGTCTAGCTGAAGAAAATAGTTCGCTAACATTTGCCCCGGGGATGGAATCTATAGAGATTGGTCCGGGAGTTTCACGGCTTGCTCCTGAAGGGATGGAAAAGTATGAACATAAAGGTCTAATAATTCTAGAGGATATTGATGAGTATATAGTAAGAAGATTCCATGAGGTTGAGAAACGTCTTGGTAAGCTTGAGGAAGAAGTAGAAAAACTAAAGAAAGTACAAAAAAAGAAGAAAAGTGAGGTGTTAAATAGTGAGTAAGAAATGGGTTACAGTTTATACATTTTTTGAGGATTTGGAAGCTCCGCAATTAGAAGCTATTCTAAAGGAAAATAATATTCCCGTTGACGTCTTTTATTATCAAGCTACCTCAGTTTTTTCAATTTTTCAGCCTTCAATTGGTAAGGGAGAAATAAAGGTCAGAGAAGATTATGTGGAGGAAGCTAAGAAAATAATTGCTGAATTCAATAGTCAGTAGTTTGACAATATAATAGGTATAGGGTAAGAATTCCTTTTAAATATTAGTAAATTCCTCTTAAAAAAATATTGTCATCTTTTGTTTCTATGCTATAATTTTCTTCTGTTTGCCAATTGCCCTACGCTGGTAAACATTTAGTTGCCGAGGTAGCTCAGGCGGTAGAGCGAGGGACTGAAAATCCCTGCGTCAGGGGTTCAACTCCCTTCCTCGGCACCATTGTTTTTTTAACAAAATACAGGTCAAATACGTGAAAAAAATAATCTTTTTTCTCCCTCTTTTTTTAATTATTTCTTTCCATAACAGCTTCCCTCTTTTTAGGCCGGTTCAAGAATTAGAAAGTAGTAATGTAAAAAGAGTCATCATCTCGCCTTTTGACTCAAAAGTTATTTGTGTTGCTTCAAAAAATTCTTTGTATAAGAGCCAAGATGCTGGCCAGAAATTTGAGAAGGTGGCAGTATTCAAAGATGAAGACGTCCAGCATATCTTCTTTGATTCTTCCCTAGCTGAGACCGTATATGTCGTTACTAGCCGCCATATCTACAGATTAAAGAATACTTTAGAGAAGCTATTTTCTTCATCTGACGAGGAGATAATTTATACCGCTGTAAAATATAGAGGTTTACTTTATATTGGGACAAGTCAAGGGCTTAGCTCTGCTTCCGAAGATGTTTTGATTTGGAGAAGAGTAAAAGCTCTAAGCGATTTCGCTATTTATTTTTTAGAACCATCCGCAGATAATTTATATCTAGCTACTGAAAGAGGTGCCTATCTCCTAAAGGATGATCAAAAAGTAGAAAGATTGTTTGTAATGAGGAAGGAAGATGCTGTCGGTGAAGAAGGTCTAGTATCTCAAATTATCAAAGTAGACGTTTTGAACAAAGGTTATCTTTGGCTTGGTACAAACCATGGCCTGTATGTCTCTGAAGACAAGGGGGATAATTGGAGAAAACTATACATATCAGGGATAGATAATCTTTCTATAAATTGTCTCGCTCAAACCAAACTAGAGGCTGGTACTATTTATTTAGGTACCACTAAAGGGCTTTTTATGGTTGATCTAAGGCGAAATAAATCCAAACAGCTTTTTGAAGGGCTATATTCTTCTTATATTTCCTGGATAGAATTTACTCCCGAAGGTAAAATTTACTTAGCGACTTCCAAAGGTTTGTTTGATAATGATTATTTTTCATCGGCTTATTCTGAAAATAATCTAGAAATGGTTTTAGGAGGAGAACCTTCAATCGGTGAAGTCCAAGAGGCAGTCTTAGTTTATAACGGGGTTCATCCGGATAAAATAAAAAAGTGGAGACAGGGGTTAAAGTATAGAGGATTTTTTCCTACTGTAAGCCTTGATTATGACAAGACAATTAGCGTATCAACAAATCCTAGTTATAAAGAGTCAGTAGTGGGCCCTTATGATTGGGGAGTTTCTCTTTCCTGGAATGTTGGAGACCTACTTTGGAATTCTTACGAAGATGACGTAGATACTCGAGCTCGTCTTAATACCCAGTTGCGCCTGGATGTCCTTGATGAAATAAACCGAGTATACTTTGAAAGAATACGTTTAAAAAGAGAGCTTACCAGTACTTCCTTATCAGAGGAAGATTTATTTAAAAAAAGATTAAGGTTAGCTGAGCTAACTGCAATTATTGATGGCTATACCGGTGGTTATTTTTCAAAACAAGTAAGGGAGAGAGATGCCAGATAGTAAACCACTGGTTCTAATTCTTTGCGGCGGAAGGTCCTTGCGGCTTTGGCCTTTATCTGAGAAGGTAAGTAAGAATTTTTTAGATATTTTTGGTTTCTCACCCTTAGAGCTCACCATAAAGAGATTTTTAAAAATTACTACTCGTGATAATATATTCTTGGTTGCTAATCAGGCAGAGAGAAAAGAGCTAGGAAAATTAAAATTGGTAAATAAGAAAAATATTTTTTTTGAACCGGCTAGTAAAAATACTGCTGCTGCAATTCTTTTGTCGCTGCATCATTTAAAAAAACATTCTCAGAAAAATTTAATTATTTCACCGGTGGACACTCTGATAAAAAAGAAAGAAGAGTTTTACCGGACTTTGAGGAAATCTTTAGTAGCAGCTGGAGATGGCGGGATATGCACTATAGGTATAAAGCCGTCTTTACCTACATCGAACTTCGGTTATATTCAAATAAAAGCTGCAGCGAAGCAGGGTGTTTTTGGAGTAAAGAAATTTATTGAAAAACCGACAGTGATCTGTGCTAAAAAGCTTATCGCCTCAGGCGATTGTTTTTACAATAGCGGAATGTTTGTTGCTTCTGTCTCTACCTTAATCGGTGAATATAAGAAATATTACTCTCACTATAAATATTTTAGTAGTCATTTTGCAGCTAAGAAAATTTCTTCTCTTTATAAGAAAATAAGTGATACTCCTTTTGATAAAGTTATAATGGAGAAGACAAAAAAGGCTAAAATGGTTAAAGGGAATTTTTCCTGGAAAGACTTTGGCTCTTGGGCGGCGATCTATGAAGTTTTGCCTAAAGATAAAAAGGGCAATGTAACCAAGGGTAAGTCTTTTATTGGCGATGGTAAGAATAATCTAATTTATCTCGATAGCTTGAAGAAAAAAGCTCTTATTTTAGGCTTAGAAGATGTTTTTCTTATCGATACCGAAGACTTTATCCTTCTGACTACACGTACCCACTTAGATAATATTAAACCAGCCTTAAAAAAATTTAGGCAATGTCGATAAAAAACTATTTTTACGGTCCGGTCCCATCAAGAAGGCTAGGTTTTTCTTTAGGGGTGGATTTATTTCCTAAGAAAACTTGTTCTTTTGATTGTTTATATTGCCAGCTAGGGAAAAGTGGCAAGAAGACTGCCAGAAGGTTTTCGTATATAAAGCTTTCTAAATTCAAGGAGGACCTAAAAGAGATTGTCAGCAGGGGCTTTAAGATTAACTATATAACTATTTCTGGGTCGGGAGAACCAACCTTGCATAAGGATTTAGATAAGATAATTGCTGCTATAAAAAAAGTTACTCAGAATAAGTACCCAGTAGCTGTAATCACCAATTCATCTCTTCTTTGGAAAAGTAAGGTTAGGGATGAGTTAAAACAGGCAGATTTAATTGTCCCTTCTTTAGATGCATCCAGTGAGGAAGCTTTTTCTAAAATTAATCACCCGCTTAAAGGGATAACTCTTAAAAGAATAATTAGTGGGCTTATCAGTTTGAGGAAGGAATTTAAGGGCAAGATTTGGCTAGAAATAATGCTTATTTCCGGAATAAATGATAGCAAGAGGGAAGTAGAGAAATTTAAGGAAATTGTAGATAAGGTTAATCCTGATGAGATTCAGCTTAATCTTCCAGTAAGGCCAGCAAGGGTAAAGATACCTTTGCCCAGTCAAAAAAGAATAAATAGTATAAAGAAAATTCTAGGTAAGAATTCTAAGGTTGTGGCAAAATTCTCTCTTAAGAAAAAGGGCGGTAAGCCTTACGGAAATTTAAAAAAAGATATTTTTAATTTTTTAAAGGTAAGACCAGCAACTCTAGAAGACTTAACAAAATCTTTATCTGCAAATTCTAACGAGATAGTTAAGCAACTTTTTTTACTTCTGGAGAAAAATAAGGTAAAAGAGAGCAGGCTTAGAGGGATAAAATATTTTGTGGTAAATGATTAAAGAGAATAGTCAAAAAATTTTGAAAGAATTGCCTAAAGGCATAGAACTGGTTGCAGCTGCCAAGGAGCGAAGTGCAGCTGAGGTTGCTGAGGTTTTAGGGGCTGGAGTAAAAATAGTTGGTGAGAACTATGTAAAAGAGGCTCAAGAAAAATTTGCTGTTTTAGGTAATAAAGCTAAGTGGCACTTTATTGGCCATCTTCAGAAGAATAAAGTTAAAAAGGCTGTAAAGATATTTGATATGATTGAAACTCTTGATTCCCTAGCTTTAGCGGAAATCTTAGATAAGGAGTGTAAAGAAGTAGGTAAAACTATGCCAATTTTAATTGAAGTTAACTCTGCCAGTGAGTCCCAGAAGCAGGGGGTATTAGTCGAGAATGTTGAAGTACTTCTTGGTCAAATTTTACAATTTGATAATTTAAAACCTATGGGTCTTATGACTATGGGGCCCTGGTTAGATAATCCTCAAGAATTACGTCCTTTTTTTAAGAAAACAAAAGATTTGTTCGATAAAATCAAAGGTATTTATCAAGGAAAATTAGAATGGGTTTATCTTTCTATGGGTATGAGCTCCTCATACAGGGTAGCTATAGAAGAAGGAGCTAATTTGGTTAGGGTTGGCACAGCACTTTTTGGTGAAAGAAAATATAAGCAATAGTTTTAAAAAATACGGATTATGGGAAGTACAGCATTAAAGAGAATACATAAAGAGTTAAAACACCACGCACCTTTTACAGCTTTCGGTGCGATTACTGGAATTGCTATCATGATTATTTTTCGCAATACCTTGCCAAAGGTTTCCTACAATCTTTTTTACGTTTTTCATCCGGCACATGTATTATTAAGCGCTTTAGCTACAGCTTCTATGTATGAGTTACATAAATGTCCGGTTGAAAGAAAAAAATGTAATCTTTTTATTTTGCTAATAATCGGTTATTTCGGCTCAATAGGTATAGCTACTTTAAGTGATTCAGTGATTCCTTATTTTGGAGAGACTCTGCTTAAAATGCCTCAGAGAGAAGTTCACCTTGGCTTTATTGAAAAGTGGTGGCTTATCAATCCTTTAGCAATAATCGGAATTGCTATAGCCTATTTTCGGCCATCAACTAAATTTTCACACTATGGGCATGTGTTATTAAGTACTTGGGCATCACTTTTCCATATGATTATGGCAGGAGGCCAACCGTTAAACTTGATTTCCTATGGTGCTGTGCTTATATTTTTGTTTTTAGCGGTATGGATTCCTTGTTGTGTTAGTGATATAGTATTTCCGCTTTTGTTTATAAGGGATAGAAAAAAGTAGCTTAATTACGTTAATATCAGGGAGTTACGATGAAAGACATAAAGAACCTTACCCGATACTTTTGTATTTTAGTTTTGTTTTCTGTCTATGGTTGTGTACAAATGAGAGATTATACCGGTACAAGGGATGGAAATTTTGTGGTAGGTATGCACAGAGGCTTTGACCAAGGCGTGGATAAGAAGAGTTATCGCGTAGTTGGTGAAAATATAACTTTAATTTTTGGTGATACTAAGAATGATATTGTTTCTAAGATAGGCCTACCTACCAAGACTAAGATTGAGTTAGATGGACATGAGAACTGGATGTATGATGACAGAAAGATAGAGTTATTCTTTAGTGGTAATCGACTCAGAGGCTGGAGCAGTTCTCGATATGAAGAAGCTAAGGTTCAAGAAGAGAACTAGAGCCTTTTTTTACCGCCAAGCTGATTATGTAGCAAAGAATATCCTCGGTGATTATTTAACCCTCAAAAATAAAAAACAAATCTTAATCGGGAGAATAGTTGAAACCGAAGCTTACCCTGGGATAAATGATGATGCTTCCCATAGTTTTCAGGGGCGACTTACTCCACGTAATAAGATTACCTATAGCCAGGGGGGCCTTATCTATGTCTATCTTATTTATGGGAAATATTGGTGCTTTAATATTGTAGTTTCAAAGAAAGATAATCCGCAAGCGGTATTTATAAGAGCTATTGAGCCGATTCAGGGTATTGAATTAATGAAAAAGAGAAGAGGCGTAGAGAAAGAAGAAAAGCTAACTAATGGTCCTTGTCGCTGGACCCAAAGTTTTTCGATTGATAAGAGTTTTTTAGGTAAAGAAATCATATCAAAGGATATCTTTATCTCTTCACCAGCCAATAAAAATTTTGCTATAGTTAAAGCAAAAAGAGTGGGTGTTGATTATGCTACTAAGTCTAAGGATTTGCCTTTGCGATTTTACATCAAGGATAGTCCTTTTGTTTCCAAGAAATAATTTTCCTTACGAGCCCAAAGGCATGATATAATATTAAAATTATGGAAGAGATATTCAAAAATACCCTCAAAAAATATGGCTTATTAAAGAAAAAGGATAAAGTAATTCTAGGGATTTCTGGCGGTCCGGATTCAATCGCTATGCTTTATCAATTTTTGAATATTCACAAGGAGTATAAATTACAATTGGTTTGTGCACATTTTAACCACAGTTTGCGAGTAGAGGCCGATATAGAAGAGAAATTTATCAGTAAGATCTGTGCAAAATTAGGGGTAAAATTTATAAGCGAAAAAAAAGATGTAAAAAGTTTTTTCAAAGGAGATTCTCTAGAGCAGACAGCTAGAAATTTACGCCTGGATTTTTTTATGAAGATTTCTCGTCAGACCAAAATTAAAAAAATTGCTTTAGCTCATCACAAAGACGATTTAGCTGAGACGGTATTGATGAGAATGGTTCGAGGCTCAGGTTTAAAGGGTTTAAGAGGTTTTTTGCCTAAAACTAAGTTTAAGAGTTTGACTGTTATCAGACCATTAGTGGAGATTCGGAAAAAAGAGATCATCAAATGGCTAAAGGAGCAAAAGATATCTTTTTGTGTTGATAAGAGTAATTTTGAAGAGAAGTTTTTTCGCAATCGGGTAAGATTAAAATTATTACCTTTGCTTGAAGAGTTAAATCCTAACATAGTAAACAGTTTATGCAATCTAGCCTCGAGTATTTCCTTAGACTATGATTTTATTTATTCTTTCGCTCACAGTAAGTTTCTTACTCTTAAGCGGAAAGAAACCAGTAAGAGCCTTTGTTTAGATTTAAAGGGATTAAAGGAATTATCTCCGGCTATATTTAATAATGTGATTCGTATTGCCATTGAAGAGTTAAAGGGGAATACCCGAAGACTTGAGATCAAACATCTTAATGAATTGCAGGATTTAATCCTTCACCGGCCTATAGGAAGCATTGTCGATTTACCTGATCTTATAGTGAAAAAAGAGGAAAAATCGCTTTTTATTCAATCCTTGATTTTATAACCCGATACAGTATAATAGCTAACGATGGCTAAGAAAAAAAAGACCCCAAATTCGGATTTTTTGAGGAAAACTTTCTTTTTAATCCTTATTTTTCTAGGTTTAATCTGGATGGTAAGCCTTTTTAGTGCCGGGTTAACCAAGAAATTAACCTACAATGAATTTTACTATTTATTAGAGCATAATCTAGAAGATCCTACCATAGATTGGGTTAAATTAAACGAAAATCGTATTTTTGGTGGCTTTAAAGCGAGTGCAGGCAAAGGAGAAGGATATTTTCAACTCTATATTCCTAAAGAGGATAAAGAGATAATTAGTCTTTTGAGAAAAAATGTAGATAAATTTGAAGTAGAAGCACCGGGGGTCTTATCAAATGTTCTTTATTTTTTCGGCCCAATGCTTTTGTTTATTCTCTTTCTCTGGTATTTTTCCCGTAAAGGGAGTCAGATGGGTTCAAAGGTTTGGTCCTTTGGAAAAGCAAGGACAGCATCTTTAGATAAGGAAAAAGCAACCCGAATTACCTTTGGTGATGTAGCGGGGATTGATGAGGCTAAAGAAGAGTTACAGGAGGTAATAGAGTTTTTAAAAGATCCTAAAAAGTTTCAGCGTTTAGGCGGAAGATTCCCCAAGGGTGTTTTGTTAGTTGGTCCTCCGGGATGTGGTAAGACCCTTTTAGCTAAAGCTGTTGCCGGTGAAGCTCAAGTTCCTTTTTTTAGTATTAGCGGTTCTGACTTTGTAGAGATGTTTGTGGGTGTTGGAGCCTCACGGGTAAGAGATTTATTTGCGCAGGCGAAAAAGGCTGCCAAGATAGAGAATAAGGGATGCATTATTTTTATTGACGAGATAGATGCTGTTGGGCGACAACGTTTTGCCGGAGTAGGCGGAGGCCATGATGAGAGAGAGCAAACCTTAAATCAACTTCTTACTG
>Ga0208769_1000699_pt1 | contig 15710 bp, 31 predicted proteins | sample AntAceMetag02UKC_FD_184768 | JGI IMG/M metagenome (GOLD analysis project Ga0208769, IMG submission 184768) | Saline lake microbial communities from Ace Lake, Antarctica- Antarctic Ace Lake Metagenome 02UKC (SPAdes) (version 2) | ecosystem: Environmental > Aquatic > Non-marine Saline and Alkaline...
TTAGCCATTGTGAGAATACCGCCATTGTCATATAAATAGCAGTTAATACTATTGAAGTATATTCTCTCATCTGCTGGCATGAATATATCATCACTAAACTGGAAGTAATCTTCATCCTCCATCCATTTTAATTCTCCGTCATTTGTATCTCCTCTAAACGTGAATGTTATATCTGCGTTTGTGTTCTTTCCGAAAGCAAAATCATTAGAAGACATATCTATAGAAGTACTACCTACTAACGAAAGTATCCCAGCCCCTCCTGAATATATCCATGCTTGATTGCTTCTGAAGTAGATAGCCTTACCGCTATACATAAACAAGTCATCGTTTATCAACAGATAGTCCTCATCTTCTTTCCATGTTGCTAGAAAATCATTTGTTTCTCCATCAATATTAAAAGTGTAATCAACCCCTGCTGCTCCTATTCCTATAGTTAAACCACCATCAGCTCTAACTGAATCACCAGAAGTATGAGGATGTAATACTGTTCCAGTTCTATCCCATAAATCTTCCGCTACCATAAAAGCCCCTATTTCCTGTAAGGCACTCTCTACTTCTTCCGATACATAATAAGCTCCATCATCATCTATAGGAGTACCTATCGCCGCTAGCAATTTCTTATTATTCTCGTATTGACTACTCATTATGTTCTACTTATTTTAAACTCGCCCTGAATTGTTACTGCACCAAAAGTGGCTACTCCATCCTCTTCAACACTAATCCTTACAAAACTACTATCTACTGGGACTCTATAAGCTCTCTTATATGCTATTCCTGAAGTTACGCCTGCTATAGTTCCTGTCCATTCTAATAAATTAGTATCTCCTGTTGCTGTTGCCTTTTCAGTTGAATCTACAAAGAAATCAGTTCCTGTAGGTCCGAATTCAACTTGTACTGTGCAATTCCTAGCATCTTGAGCAGGTATGTAATTGATATACAACTTCATTCCTGAATACATTTCTGTTGGAAAATACACAGCATTATCAGAGAAATCAGCTGTAAGCGTTTCTGCCACTATTGATGTTCCTATAATATAAGGTGTACTTCTCTTAGCTGTTCTTAAAGGCATATTTAAATCTTCTAAAAAATTTTAACAATTTATTTCTTAACTTAACTCTCATACGAGAATCTCGCTTCTGTATATATTTATGATAGTCTGGAGATTTTGTATTAAGATTCATCATTTAATTTTATGCTTTGTTTCTTGAATGTAAGGTCCTCACCTTCTAATATTTCCTTTAAAGCAGATTTCTTTTTACCAAATGGATTTACACCCATTTCTTTCACTGCAACTTGCATTTCTCTAAATGAAAGTTCTTCTTCCTCTTCTACTGCTTCGGGAGGTACAACACCCTCACTTACTTCCTCTACATACTCACCTGTCCTTTCTGCTTCCGTATACTCCCAATTCATATTCCTCCCTACTAGCTTCTTAGCTAACCATTGAGGTTTACATGAAACAACTCCGTGTTCGTTTTTAATCCATGTAGGTGTCATTTCTCCTTTTGTTTTGCTCTCATCCATACGATTTGAGTTAAATAATTTTGAGCGAAGGGGTGATTCGTTCACCCCCTCTACAAAGCTATTTAGCTTTTTTAGCTAGAACTTCCTTTGGTTCCTCAACAGCCTCTTTGACTTCTTCTTTCTTTGGAAGTAGTTTTCCCAGCTCTTGATATGCACCAGTAAGTTCCAATAGTTTTTTTTGAATCTCACTATTGCGTTGTGCATTAGTACGGAATTCTCCATCAAGAATGTTTGCTTCTTCCTGGATTTCTACCATGCGAGTTTCAAAATTTAACTCTGTTTCTTCTGACATATATAAGGGTTAATAAATAAGATTAAGATTTCACAAGAACTCCGAAATCATCTCTCATCTCTTTAACACCGTAAACACAATCTACAGTTGTTAAATATCCAAGTTCTCTTTGTTCGTAATCAGTTTGAGCACGAGCAGCTTGAGCCATAGCGCAAGCAAGAGCTTGTTTGTGGAACAACATATTATCTGTGTTATTTCCAGTCTTAACTAGGTTGTTAGACATAAATGTCTGTACTCCATATAAAGAACCAATATTACCAGTAGCTACAGGACGACCTTCTACGTAGTCGCTAGAAATATAAGCGTTAAGGTCTAGTAAGTCTCTCTTTACATCAGGACGGAAGCAGAAATATCTTTCTGATTCTGGAACATCTGCAAGGTCAAGAGCTTCAATAGAATCTAGTATTACATCAGTTGTAATAGCAGTATTGTAAGTTCCGTAAGTTGTAGAGAATCCAGCTCCAAGTGCAGCTAGGTCACTATCAAGTGCTTTAGCAATAGCATAAGAAGCTTTTTCTGTATAAAGTCCTCTTAGACTTCTGTTTGATTGTAGTTCAGTAATATCTTCTACTACATAAGAAGTTTCCTTGTGTGTATCAATAAGGATATCTGTATTTGTCTCAGTAGGTGCTTGCAAAGTTACAGATACGTTAGCTATTTTATCATTAGCTACAAGGTTTGTTAGAGAAGGAACATGGATAGTATCTCCCATCTTCGCTTCTTTGTCATATCTCCATACTAGAGGAGCTAGAACGAGTTTAGATTCTACTGCTTTAATAATTTCCTTTGACCAAATCTCAGGTATAAACGCTGTAGCTTCTGTATTTGTTATGTTACTCATTTTGAATAATTAGTTAATAATCTCCACTCTCTTAATTTGACTTATAGACCGAACTCGATTGCAAGGAATACGTCCCCATCTCCAGTAGCAGTACCAGTAGCTTGTGTACCAATTTCTACTAAAATGTCATCTCCTTTTGCGAATTCTACAGTAGGATTAGCAGCAGTAGCGTAAGTTCCATCAACTGTGAAAGCTTCAGAGTACCCAAGAGCAGCATCGTCACCAGGAGTAAAAGTCCCAATCTCATTTCCAGAAGCAGTTAGTGAAACGACTCCATCAACTGTCATTGTTCCTGTAACTTCAGTCATAACTCCAATACATTTTGAAACATCAATCTTCCCAGCAGCAGGTGCTGTGATAAGAAACATATCAGTTCCAGCAGCTTGTGAAACGTCCATCGCTCCAGCTTTAGAATAAATATTTACCATATTATATTTTATTAAATTATAGTTCGCCTTTTTCCCATTTCTCCACTATCTCCGTAAACTCTTTAGAGTTAGGGTCTAATGAATTAATGTATTCAGACGTAATCTGTTTACTTTTCCCGCCAGATGGTGTAGTTCCAACTCCTCCTTTAGCTCCAAGACTCTTCCTTTTAATAACCTTCTTTACAGGTTTATTAGCTGTGAGACTCTTTGCTGCTTCAGATAAACTAATTCCTTTACGAAGTGATAACGCCTGTGCTGCATACATCATGTCATCGTCTAACCCAGATTCAGTCTTAACTGCTTGCATTTCCGAGGCTACACGTTGCTGTGCTAGGATTCTTCTAATCCTGTCATCTACATCATCATTTGTTGGCACTCCTAGTGACCTTAGTTTATCTAATGCTTCCTGTTCACCATTAGAAAGCTTAGAAGCTTTTTCTTTTTCTATGAGTTTTGCTTGAAGTTGTTTCTGTTGTTCAGATAAGTTTTGAGTCTTCTTTGTATAGTCACTCTGTCTCATGTAACCACTTATAAGCTCCTCTTTACTTAACTTCTCACCATTAACATCAATCAATTCTTCTTCAGATTCCTCTTCGGGTTGTTCTTCAGAAATCTCATCTTCAGAGTTGTCGCTCTCCTCTGACTCAACTTCTGGTTGGTCGTCTACTGACTCCTCTAAAGGTTGGTCTTGTGACTCCAGTGTTTCGTCTTCGTCCATTTTAAAACGGTTAAAGTAATAGATTTAGAACGGCACGCAGGGGAGAGCGGGAACCCTACGCACCGGCCTTAACCGATTACATATCTCGTTTTGCCATATTTTCAATAAACTTAATCATCTCTTCCCTAGCAGCCGCAGCTTCTTGAAGTTTTATTACATCTAGGGGGTTGTCAGGATTCACCTTTGTTAGTAAATCCTTATACATATCTATAATCTTTTCAAAATATTCTTTTACATGCTTCCATCCTGCTGATTTACATAAAGTCCTTATATTAGCAGCTTTAGATTCCATTTCTTTAACTTGTGCTTCAAGTTGTTTATCTACTAAAGATAATGATTTCTTATTCTGATATCTAGCTACATGTTGGTCTATATTCATCCCATCGGTTGGTTAGGTTGTGAAGGTTGTAGAGGTACTTTTCCTCCTTGTGCTGCTCCTGGAGTTGATTCCATTCCTCCTCCTGGTGACATACCTTCTTCTCCTGGCATCATCTGTGGTTGCTGTGGAGCAGTTAGTAATTCTTCAGGATTAGATACCTGATGAGCATCTCTTAATATCTTTTTATATACTTCTGTTAAATTTACTGGCACTCCCATTCCTGCGAATTGTACTGAAGTATTAGCAATGTTAACTGCATCCTGCGCTTTACCTGCAGCAGTATCAGCAGTTGTAGAACCAGCTTCAACTTTTACCTTAAAATTATTCACTACATCAGTAAGAACTTCTTTAGGAATCTTTGTAAACTTATCTGGAACTTCTTCTAAGGAAGGAACAGGCTCACTCATTTCATCTGCATTCATAATATCTTCTTCTGTTCTAGGGCGCTTTATCACTACTTCATCTTCAGAGAACTCTTCTGCTAAAGCAAGCCACATCCTTCCTACTTCTGCAATAGCAGTCTCTAAATGAGATACTATATTAGAAGCCTGCAGACCGACTTGAACATCTCTACTCTTAACTCCGGTCGCTGTATTTGTAAATCCCTGACTCCCTCCCCTATCCGTGAAGTCAATGGTCTGTGAGATACTTTGGAAATCTCTATTCATCTGTGACTCTTCATTATATCCACTAACTGGCTGTGTTGGTTTATCTACTGGCCTTAAGACACTTCTAATATCACTACCTAAAGGAAGTTCTACTGGAATTATGTTATTAGGTCTGTGTACTAAATTAGCCGGATTAATCCCCGCATTAACATTATAAATCCATTCCGGATAGTTTACCGCATTATTAAAATCTATCCTCGCATTACGCAAATTATTATATTCAATTTGTAATCCTTCTAAAGGTTCTATCTCTCCTACGGAATAAAATTCTCCTCTTACAACTCTATCATCTAATTTAACAAGAGGACGGAATCCGAAAGTATTTTCTTCACACCTTATTATATAAGTAGGCTCATTGTCTACTACTACAGCTGTAATAATATATTCTTTTTCATCTTCAGGTTCTCCTGATTCAGAAAACAAACCATAAAAATCTGCAGTAACCATTCTATTCTTATCTATATCTGGATTACCTACATTAATTCCTAAATCATCTTCCTGGTCTCTTTCTTCTTCACTTGTAAATCCATCATCAAATAATTGCTCAGGGTCTAATCCATCTATATCAGATAAATCATACATCTCTCCTAAATTCATTAACTCACCATATCTAATATCATTATTATAGTGCATAACTCCTACTCCTTCTTGAAAGTCTTCAACTCTAGGGTCTACCTTTATATCAAAGATAGAAACTAAATCAGCAGTTGGTCGCTCGAAACTGACAACATCTTCTTCTACTTCCTTTTCAATAGTTTCTCCTGTCTCTTCATCTACACCATACTCCATAGTAGTTTCTGTCTTCATCTCCTGATACCAATCTACTTTTAAGAACCCTACACCGAAGATAAAACTATCTTTTACCAACTTCTCTAGCTTTCCTTGCATATCATCTTCATCCCACCAGAATCCTATCGTATCTCTAATAATACCAATATATTGATTAGCATCATTGCTCCTAGGAGTGACAATGAAACGGGGACTATTAGCAATAACAGCAGGGACCTTCTTTTCAATAACTTCATAAACTTTAGGTATAAATATATTACTCTGTCCAGGTAGCTTTTGCTGATTCTCAAAAGAACGATACATATTCCACCAATCGTACCACTTATCTCTCATCCTATCACTCAAATTATCAAAGCTCAGATTAACTTCCTGAACCCATTCCAGTGCTCTCTCTTTTACTTTCTTGTTTATTTTAGACAATATATTCAAGTTAATAACTAATGCGGGGCTTATAAATGCGCTTCCCGCTCAAAATTAGGCTAGTAGACCCCGCGTTGGTGTGATATTTTCATACACCCTTGGTTATAAGCCCACATCAGTCTTTAACTCATATACTCGTCTAATGAACTGCTCATGAACCTGCTCTTCTGTGAGTCCTCTACGAGTTATATCCGTTTTATGTAACGCCTGCTCATTACTCATCCTGCCAAGGGTTTTTACTACGGCACGACATTTAGGGCTATTACACTTTATGTCAATCTTCTTCATATCTTTATGCTCATCCTTGAACACTTTTTTTATCACTTCTCCAAATATGTTCCTCTTTAAGCCACACGATGGGCATACACACCTCCAAGCAATATGGTCATACTTGCTCCTTGTATCTATCGCTCGTTGTATAATTTCTTTATACACAACATAGGTATACCATATTAAACAAGCCAAGTCAATAGCATTATTATTTTTTAGCTTGACAAAATGAAAGTTATTATATTGACATTCTTCGCATATACTGTAATACTTTGGTTAGAACTTAATAAAAAGAAATGATTAATAAAAAGGAAGATGTCATTAAGGAGCTGACGGAAGAGCTTAGCAAAATATATGCCAACATTGCATACCTAGAGATAAAAGCAGAGGAGAAGACTAGGGAACTAAAGTTTATTAGGAAGAACGGACTCCTTCCACTTACCGTAGATAACGTCCTGAAGAAGCAGTAGCAAGACTTTGGTTAGCACTTAATAAAAAGAAATGAAGCAAAATATTACAAAAGAACAGTGGGATGAGATAGATGAAGGAGATAGAATCCTTTGGATAAAACAGTTCTGTATTCAAACAAGGACAGGTGTAATCCCTTGTAGTGATGATTTTAAGCAAGACTTATTCCCCACCATCGGTCAAATGCTAGAGTTCTTAGGGGATGATTGGGACGAACAAGTAAAACTACAAGCAGGACTAACTGGCGAATATGACGGAGGTGATATGCCAATGAATTCCGCATTAGCAGATACACTATGGGAAGCAGTAAAGCATAAATTAACATAAAAAGTAAGTCCATATGTCAAGGCGTAATACTTGACATGGCTTAAAATACATGCTATATTGATGTAGAATAATAAATATTCCTGCGAGTCTACCATGATTGGCAAGCAGGATGTCCAGAAGGTTGAATCATGGGGGGCTTACCTTAAAGTTCCCATATGGCACGAATGTATCGTCACCGTTGCCACCTCTATAGGTCTTAAAGGTAAAGTTTATGGTATTTGAATAATAGATTCTTTTTTGAGGGGGGTTTTTCTTTTAGTTTTTCTTCTTTTATATTTTTTAGCGGGATTTGTTAGGGTTTTCTTCTTTTTTCTTTTCTTTAGAGTATAGTATTTAAGGAAAACTGCGTTTAAATACAGGTTACTAGCGCGAAATCGGGCATAAACGCGCTAAATAGATACTATCCCCTGCTGTATACCAACCAGGAGTCTTTTTCTGCTAGATGGTAATAGTATAGTAATAACAGCTAGTAGGCATATAATTATGTCAAGTAGGCTGTTTTTTACACCTATATTCCTCTTAAAATGCTAGTATTAGCATACACAAGCCTTATACAGCTATTGACTCTTAATGAGCTGACTGTTACTATTAGGTTACTATCATTTAACAATTATTGTTATGAAAACGATGAATTGCAAGTTCTGTAAGTATGAGTGGGCTACTAGGGTGGATAAGCCTAAGAGTTGTCCTAACTGTAAGAGGAGGTTTCTGCATCCAAAGAGGGTGGTATTTACTGGTATTACTATTGATTTAACAGGCGCTGCCATAGAGGAGTTGGCAAATGGTGAAGCTAAGGCTAGAATGGATGGATGTGAAGACATTGAACAGGTAAGAATCTTCACTGATAAAGAAGCAGTAAATATGTCTTATTCAGAACTCTTACAAAGATTAGGAATATTATAGATTATCCTGCTAGGTAAGGTGAGCCATCACTGTGGTATTGCATATTCAGTGAGGTAGATTTATGTACTGTAGGTCTTTTAAGCATACCTAGTGACATACTTAAGGCATCTATGATATCGTCATGTTTAGCATTAGGGAATCTGACAAGTTGGTCTTCTAATTCTTGTGAATTACTATTATGCCAAATCAAACCGTTACTATAATAGGGAACCAGTCCACGAATCTTTTCTTCTTTATTACTTCTTGTTTGTATAGGGGTAACGTGAAGATATTTACCGGTCTTTTTTCCTTCTATCTGGATATAATGGAGTAAAGCTTGTTGATAACCTACAGTTTCAACCCCGACCATACTATTGTATTCTGTTTGCTGTTTAAATATTTCTTTAATAACCTGGTCCGGATTAGCTTTCCAGTTCTTGTATTCCATAACATATATATTATCCTGTGTATCCATACCTACAGTCATTACAACAGAATCATCTGCCCATTGTTTCTGTGATATTGCTAAATCTACAGTAGTTACATAATGTAAATTACCAGGAACTCTTTTCCACTGTTTAAACCATTCCTTTTGAAACTCTGCTCCTTCTTCAAATACAGGGTCTTGCTGGTATAATGCTCCCCAATCTCTGATACTGGAAGCTTTAATATCTGATACTTCATCCCATCCAAATCTATCTGGCCATAGCAGCTCCCCTTTCCGCCTATAAGGTAATTCATCTTCTGTAGCCTCGCAGGGTAGGCGCAGAACGTGCCATTTCCCCTGCTTATCAGCTCCACTGCCATCTCCAAATACATTCTTTACCCACTTCCCTAACTTGGAATCGAAGTGGTGACCCTTTTCTCCTTCCATTTCTAATATCTTCCCTGCTAGGTCGTCATCATGAAATCTGGTCATAATTAAAATTATAGCTCCCCCACTCTGCAATCTTGTTCTAGCTGTAGAAGTATACCAGTCCCATGCGTCCTTTCTCATAATGCTACTTTCAGCATCCTTTCTATCCTTTACAGGGTCATCTATTATAAGTAAATCGGCTCCCCTACCGGTCAATGCTCCTCCTATACCCACTGAATAAAACCCTCCTCTGTCACTTACTCTCCAATCACCGACTTTCTTACTACCTTTTTGTAACCTACAATCAGGGAATATAGCTTCATGTAATTCATCAGAAACTGTTAATCTAGTCTGTTTACCAAAACCTTCAGCTAACTCTGCTGTATGTGAACAACAAACAACTTCCTTATCCGGGTTACGGCCCAGGTACCAAGCCGGGAACTTTATACTAGCCAGCTCGCTCTTACCATGTCTAGGGGGCATGAATATCATTAACCTCTTAATTTTACCCAAAGCTACACTCTCTAACCTACCTGCAATAAGCTCATGATGCCAGTTAGGTACATAATCCTTCTGCATAAATATACTATAATCTATCAAAGACTTCCTAGATAACGACATCAACGCTGCTATCTCCTCCTTCGTCAACGGTGTTGACTCGACTTCCTCCTCCCGGAGAAGCCCCTTCCCTAATGCCTTTGAACTTTCCTCCGTCCCCGATATCGTATCTGTCTCTTCTTTCAAGTATTCTTCTTGCTGCATTTTCACTTATGTTTAAATTTAAAGTCTGATTCTTAACCACCTCAACATCGAACATCTTCTTAAACTTACCTAATAACTCCAATGCTCGTAACTTATCCGCATCCCTACCCGCTTCCTTACTAATTACTAATATATCATTAATGATTCCTCCTACACTTACACCCCTGCTAGTCATCTCTTCATTAATCAACTTAGCGATATGCTCCTTCTTAATCAACGCCTGTCCCCTCTTATAACAATCTTCCACTGTTCTACCTTTATACGTTGGAAAACAATACCTTACTGCTGCACTTAAATTCCCTTCCTTAATTACTAAAGCATCTACAAACTTTCTACCTTCCAGCTCCTTCTCAAATACGTTGAACTGTTCCATACTCTCAGCAGTTAACTCTGTTTGCGGTTTTATTAAATCTATCTTCTTAGCTTTCCCCATTATTGGCTTACCGCTCTTATTATCTATTATCATGCAGTTAATGTACCATATACTACTGCAACAGTCAATAGAAAAAAGATAAATTAAAGGCAAACGCTGTTCGCTTTAATTCTTGTCTTTTATTTAAAGCCAACTGCCATAGTCTTTAATTAAAAAAACAAAAACAATACTGTCTGTACAACTTTTTAGTACATAAACCTATATTACCCATATCTCATTATTCACTGAATTTTCTATGTCACTGCAATCACCCCCCACATATTATCATGTGAAAAGGGCCGGCTGTTTTTCTGCCCCTACCCCCCTTGCTGATGGGGCTTGCTGTCTATCAAAAACTATATTCTCAAAAGAAAAGAACTTTCACAAACGGTCTACTATATATACTTTCGGAAATCAATTTTAACTGAACAGTACAAAGGACTTTAAAAAAACAATACTAATGATTAGCAGTTAAATAACATGTCGGTATAACCGACAGTGTAAACGACTTCCTTTAGGGCATGAAGTAATGCTTGTCGGAATCTATAACACAATTCTGCTATAATGTCAACAGTATAGTGTATAATAAGTCTCATTAAGGCTTGTAAAATCTTATTAAGTCCTGTACTATATAGATAGTTTATAAAAGATATTAAAAATATTTTTATAGACACAGTTAGAATCTCAAAGAGATTCGAAACTAGATAAGAAATACCAATAACCCAAACAGTATGAAAACATTTACAGAAAACGAGCCAGTATCAGTAGACCTTGGTCACAAAGTTTTATCTGGAGTTGTAGTAAGTGACAAGGGCGGCAAGTATGTAATAGTAAAGCATGATAATTTCAAAGGTGAAGTGTTTAACAGAGAAAAAGTAAAGCATGTTGAACTGCCGTTCTAAATATGTAGAGGGGCTTTCAAGCCCTTCCATCATGTTTATAATTTAACCCAAACAGTATGAAGACACAAGAAAACAGTTGGCAAGATGATATCAGAGACATTAGCCTTGCGGTCTTTGTTATAGGCTTTCAATTTTTATGGCTATATTCTATCGTTATTGACATTCTAGCTTAATTATAGACAAGTAGAGGGCTTTCGAGCCTTCACTCATGTTTATAATTTAACCCAACAACAACATGAAAACAACAAGAAGCACAATAAAAAGTTTTATAAAAAGACAGCTTGAAGCAAACAATTTGTATATAAAAACAAAAAGCAGTTTCGATGGAATGGTCGATATGGTAACGGAAGTTCAAGACGACTGGAGAAAGGTTGAAAGCGTAGACATGAAAAGCAAGTATAATTTTGGCATCAACGGGCTTTGGCTAGTAGGGCAAAGCAGGGATTCATTTGATGAATTCACAGACGATAATTTTATAGGGTATGAAGTCTATAACTGCTGCGGAACAAGCATGGTGGCTATGAAAAAACTATTGTAGGCAGCTCTAAGGGGCTAGGCTCTAGCCTCTTGACTTGTTTATTAACCCCTTAAACAATGGAAAAAACTTATTTAATCGAGGACAGACGATGGAATGACCAAGGCATAAGAATATGCAACTATGGAACAGAAGATGACCATCTTAAATGGGTAATTGATAACACTTCTCATAGTTATACCAACGCAATCGAGGAACAGGGCTACAAGGTAATTAAGCAAGGCGAATACATTATCTAATTTATCAATCCATTAACCCCTATAAAATGGACAAAAAAACAACAGCCACAATGGTAGAACACATGGACGACTACAACCAATGGCAATGGTACGAAGTAACCTTTATGCCACCAAAAGAAGCTGTACAAGACTACATAGACACGCATAGCGAAAACTGGAGAGATGAGAAAATCATAAAATCAAGCGAAGGTTACGAAGCTGAAGACCTAGTTAGAGCTTTTGAAATCACTATAATTTAACTTATTTAACAATAAACACTATGAAAAGAGTTTTAAACTATATCACTTGGATATTGTGGCGTAAATGGAAAAGCCACCAACTTAATCCAGAAAAATGGAGTCCGGAGGTACAACATTACATACATTCCGAACTGCTCGCAAAGGCGGTGAAGGGTGGGCAATTAAAGAATGAAAAGGGAACTATTGTACATATACCAGCAATAATAAATAAGAAAAAGAGAATGGATATAATCAACGAGTGCATACAAATAGTTGGAAATGAAAAGAGAATGATTTGGCGCGATGATATTGAGGGCGAATCGTTTGTGAATAGGGAAAATATAATCAGAAACTTAAATAAATTAAAACATAACCAATAAATACTATGAAGTTTGAAGACTATTTAGCAGAGCAACACGCAGACCAATATATAGGCTGTGATGATGATATGCCAGACAGCTTTAATGACTGGATGGCTGACCTAGACACAGAAGAACTAATAGAGTATGCAGATAAGTTCACTATACTAATGGTAGAATGGGAGCTTAAACAGAAGATACAATAATATATTAATTAACTAAAATACATATGTACACAAAAGAAATCTTTGATTCAGTAGACTCAGACAAGGGGAATATCCCTACTCAAGGCTATAAGTACAAGGATTCTATTGGTAGAGAACTAATAGTATATAAGGATAAGAACAAATGGCACGTTGCCGAGCCGATAACTGGATTTGATTTAGGATTCACAATGGCTAATACTAGAAAAGAATCGGTAAGGTTGGCACAAATTAGACTCAATGATGTAAAAAACAAATCTTTCTTAGACCTTAGCGATTTAGAACAATGGAGGGAATACGTTGAAATAGCTAGAAGAAAAAACGCTCAGGAAGCGTACAACATAATCCCGTTACGGGAATCCCCGTATCGGGGAAAAACGTCTTATAGATAATAATATTAACTAATAAAATATATGGCATTGAAACAATTACACGTCTATCTACCGGAAGACTTACGGAAAACGGTAGAGAAGGACGCAAAAGAAAAGATGATACCTTTAGCGGTATGGCTCAAGATGATAGTAGCAAACTATTACTTAACTAATAACAATGAATAAATATTATATGTTATACTTCGCTATTTTTATCATTATCCTACTAGACTTAACTACTATCTTGTTAACAACATCATTATGAGAAGGTACAACAAAAAGGAATGGGCTGAGATTCCAGAAGAATGTAAACCTCTACTAGTCCAATTACAAAGGATGGAGGAGCGCGAGAAATCAAGCAAACTCTCTCCTTTACAGGCTAAAGCACTTGTACACGAGAGAAGAAAAAACTCTGAACAACTCTCTAACCTTGATTACTAATATGAGGATATTCCTAACACTAGAGATTGTTTCCTTTTTTATAGCTTTCTGGGCGTGCATATACGATATATCAACGTGGCATAGTATTTATCACACAGAAGGAGGATGGACTACTAATTATAGTGTTCCAGTCAAGGCTAGAAGGTTAAGGAACAGATTGCTTGCGCTGGCTGTAAGTATGTCGTTGATAGGATTTTTATTTTTAATTTGGAGGTAATAATAACCTAATAAAACCATGAAGAATAAACTTTGTCCCAACTGTAAGAAAACCAAACTAATAACTGTTCCCTTCATGGACACGGATAGATATGGAGGTACAACAGAGGGCTATATGCAACATTGCGAGAAATGCTTAATAAATTATGAATGCAAAGGTATACAACACTTTCAAGCCTTCATCGATGGTGAAGGAAGCAGTTGAATTTTAAAAATTAAAATTAAACAAAAACTGGATAGATAATAATAACTAACCATATAACATGGAAGAACTCAAACAACTAGCGGCGGGGGTACTAGCCTTCCTTTCCGTAGCAGTATCAATAGTAATTGGCTGGTACTTTATTTATTACATTATAATTTAACCCAACTATCTTTTAAACAAAAACATAACCTCATTCCACTATGACAAAAGTAAAAAAAGCTAAATGCTATATGGATTACCTCGAATCCGAAGCAATTAAAGACCCAAGCAACTACCAAGAATATCTTGTAAGTTGTAAGAACTCAACTAAGCGTGGACATATGCGTATGCTGTTCACCTCTGAAGACTTCGCCAGTATACGTTCAGTCGCTCTCTCTTTCAGTACATGGAAAAACAACCGTATGACTCCACTTAATATCAATAACCCTCAAAACTATGTTTAAAAATCAAAAACATTTTGAAACTCCCCGCGTTGCAAACGCAGGGATGCCAATACAAGGTAACATCATGGTCATTACTCTAGGTTTAATACCTATCACATTAACAATTATTTCTCTAATCCAATCAGTATGAACCCAAGCGTCAAGAAGATACTTAGCCTGTTTCTTTTTATCACTCTCGGTTTATTCGTTATCGCTCTAATGGGTAACGCATTACAAACACAAGAAAGTAGATTAAGAAAGATTGTATCTACTGAAGAGTTTAAAAATTCAGGTCTACACGTACAATTACAAGCCTTACAAGAAAAGACTACTGAATCAGATAATAAACTAAAAGAATTAAACGAAGCTCTATCCTTATATAAGGAGGTAGAAGACGTTGAAGATGTTAGTGGTAACTTTATATCTACTAACGAAGCGGGTATAGATTCTTTCCTAGAAGCCAATGGAGCTGAATTTGTTAAAGAAGCTGGTGACACGTTTCGCGCGGTCGGTGAACACTACAACCTTAAGCCAGAGATAATGGTATGTATCGCGCAGGCGGATAGCTCACTTGGACAAGCATTGAAAGGTAAGAATAATATAGGTAACGTTGGCTCATACGATAGAGGAGGTACAACACACTACGCAACATTAGAAGCTGGTATAGAAGCTATGGGTAAAACTCTTAATAACGGTTATCTAGGCTCATACACTACCATAGGAGAACTCTCTAACGGTGGACGTACAGCTTTAGGCTTGAAAGCGTGCGGTGTTGACGGTACGAAATGCTACGCTACATCAGCATCTAACTGGAATCGTAACACTATAGGCTGTCTAAGAGAGATAACAAAGGACGATTCTGTAAATGAAAACTATACATTCAGACTTGAATAATTATATTTAAAGGCTTATTCTTTACAAGCCTAGTAACCACAAACAATATGAAAATTAAAGAAGTAACACCTTCAGAAAAGGAGAAGCAAGAAGCTTTACAAGCTCTTGATGAAGAACTTGCACGTACTGTTAAAGCTGCTACATACGCAGCTAGAGGACAGAGAATGATAATGGATTCATTATTTAACTAACCGGAGGTACAACATGACTAAACAAGAAGATTTTGAAGATTACCTCATGGAAAAACATTCAGAGCAATACATAGGAATTGATGATGATATGCCAGATGATTTCAATGATTGGTTATGTCAACTAGACCCGCAAGAGATAATAGACTTTGCGGAAGAAGCTTTAAAACTTGAGCGAATTCGTATACTTGAGAAGGTAGAAAAATTAAAAGGAGTTAAGCAAATTGTAGACACTAACCCTAACTACCCAGAATTTGATATAAAACAAATGAAGTCGTGTTTTATGATTGATAGAGAAGAAGTTAAACAAATCATTAAAGGCTAAGGAATATAAATAATAATTTAACAATAAAAACTATGGCTAATAAAAATTGTAAAGATTGTACATTATGTGAGAATTGCGACAAGTCTAATTCTTGCAACAAGTCTTATTCTTGCAACAAGTCTAATTTTTGCAACCAGTCTTCTTCTTGCGACAAGT
>Ga0208769_1000701_pt1 | contig 15685 bp, 26 predicted proteins | sample AntAceMetag02UKC_FD_184768 | JGI IMG/M metagenome (GOLD analysis project Ga0208769, IMG submission 184768) | Saline lake microbial communities from Ace Lake, Antarctica- Antarctic Ace Lake Metagenome 02UKC (SPAdes) (version 2) | ecosystem: Environmental > Aquatic > Non-marine Saline and Alkaline...
ATTACAAAACTTGCACTACTTGAATTACTAACAAATGCTGTTCTTATTTTCATTTTTATACCTATTCTTTTTTAATATGAAAAATAGATTATAACACTATTCTGTTTCACTTTCTCCCGTTTTTTCATTATCACTACCTTCAAGAACTTCGTTTATTTTTGCTATTACTTCGTTTCTATTCATTAGTTTTCTCCATCATCAATATAGTCATTATAACCCCAACCGGAATCGTCTCCTGACAGGCTGCATCTGCAAGACTGCCATGTTCTCCAATTTCGTCCTGAATATTAGCATCGTCTTGATTTACCATCTTATATTTTCTCACTTTAATATTAGCATCGTCTTGATTTACCATCTCATTTTTCCTCACTTTAATATTAGGAAAAACTGTAAAATATACAGCCATAATATTAGCAGCAATACCTACAATAGATACAAAAAACCATATCATAGCAAAAAAAGAATGTTCTATCATTGCTACACCACTTATGCACATACATATCGTACTAACTATTATACCAAACAGAAAAAACATTGTCTTTTGTTCTTTATTCATACTACACTATCTCCTATTTTATTCGGTGCTGGAAAATTATTCAACTCCACTACTTCAATGTCTGATACTTCATTCACTAAATTTTCTTTTATAGATTTCTATCATCTCTTCATAAATATGTCCGATAATTAAAGCTTTACCCTCATGTTCCATAATAATACATCTTTCTTGCATCTTTTTCCACACCTGATTCCAGCATATTGCAGAATGCTGTTTTCTCATCTTCCAATTTTCTATCTTCTTCAAAGTTTTATAGATAGAATCAAGAGGTATTATTTTCAAATGCTGTTTTTTAAACTGTTTTTTAGTAAATTCTAAATGGGCAAACTTAGCCATTTTATTCTTTCTTAAAAATATGTCCACTAACTAACAATCTCTGTATATCTTCATCTTTACATAGTTGCATAACTATCTCTTTTTCAGTTACAGATAGATTGTCAAATCCATGACTCAATAGATGTTCATATAATTTTCTTTTATGCTTCCTAATATGAATTTGATTAGGTATAGAATTATTATCCATAATAGTCCCTACAACATTTTTTCTAATTGATCAGTTGTCAATATTTTTATTCCAAGGTCAAAAGCTTTCTCTGATTTACTACCAGAACCTTCTCCTGCAACGAGGTAATTAACTTTCTTCCCTACACTACTCTTAACTACTCCCCCTGCATCCTCTATCATCTTTTTCCATTTATCCTTACCACCTTCCAGAGAACCTGATAAGACAAAAAACAAACCATCAACATTGCCAGTTTTTTTAATAACTTCAATATCAAAATACTGTTCTACATCTTCTACCATTATCTTATTATTTTCAAAAAATGCAACTATTTCTTTAGCCATAATGGGTCCAATACCATCTAGAGCACTTAAGTCCTTTTCTGTAACAGACTTAACTTCTTTCCAACTATTATAATGAGAGGCTAAAATTCTCCCTGCTTCTCTCCCTGCATTCTTAATACCTAGAGCAGAGAAGAAGATATTAAGCGGCATTTTAATTGGCTTGCAAACTACCCTTCCGATAGCAGCAGATAAATCTACATCGTCTTTAATCTGTTCTGGGTCTGGGACCATCCACACCCTTGCTACAATCAATCGAGCAGTTCTATCTGTAATTCCTGCATTACACATATCAACAGCAGTTAATCTATAAAAATCTCCTGGTTTCTGTAATAAACCTAAATCAATAAGTTTCTCTATGGTACTTCCTGCTATTCCCTTAACTCCAAGTCTGGCAAGGAAATGATTAAGGTTCTTAATATTTTGAACAGGACAAGCCTTATTGTCACAAACTAAAGCCAAAGCATCATTTGACCCTTTTACTTCTTCTAAACTATTCCCGCATGAAGGACATACCCAAGGAGTTATTACTTTGCCATAAGATTGTATTACTGATTTTAATTTAGGAATAATTTTTCCCGATTTAATAATTTCTATTCTGGAACCTATCCCTATCTTATTGCTCCTAATAATTCCAACATTATGAGCAGTACATCTAACAACTGTTGTTCCTTCTAACTGTATAGGATCAAATTCAAGAACAGGAGTTATATTTCCTATTCTACCTGTTTGCCATACAATATTCTTTACCTTTACCTCTTTTACCTCATCAGCAAATTTCCAAGCAAGTTTACCTTTAGGATTACCTGTATCTGATTTACCATGTGTTCCTGCTGCCTCTTGATATTTAAGATTATTAACGCCAATAACAGCACCATCAACTTTATAATCAATATGTCTATGACGTTTTTCCCATAATGCCAATATCTTATAGGAGAACGGGACTATCTCTATATAATGTAATTTAAGAACATCTGTTGCCCAATTTGCTCTTTCTCTTTCTGTCTTATACGGAGGATCTTTAAGATTAAGAATATTATAAACAACAAACTGTATTCCTCTATCTTTTATCTTTAATGCTGTTTTGTGACCCATCGAACCAGCAGTATGTGCTCGTGGATTTGCTTTCGCATCAGGGCCTAACTCTTCACTTACTCTCTCAAATACAGAAACAGGAGTTTCTAGTTCTCCTCTAATTGTGCAAGTTAAAGGAAGAGGAAGTTGCATAGGAACATCCTTTATATATTGCATTTTATCAGTTACATTTGTTCCATCTTTCCCCGATTTTGATCTTAATCCAGCTCTTACCAATTTACCATTTTCATATTCAATAGAAAGAGCCACTCCATCATGTTTATATGACATACAAAACTGTTTAAGGTAATCCGTAGTAGTTTTATTAACATATTTTTCGGCAGGTATGGTCTCCATCCTATCAGCGAACCATTTTGCTAAAATTATATCCTTTTCTTGAAGAGTCCCATTACATTTACTAATAGAAGTCATAGCAGGATTATGAATAACTTTTTTCTTTGAAGCTCTAACCTTTGAAGATGTTACTGTTTTAAATATCTTTGATTCAGGACAAAGATTCTCTAGTTCTACTCTAAGAGCATCATACTCATTGTCAAGCACAACTTCTTCTGTAATAGGATTTATACATTCTGCTCCTTCGTGGAATAAGGTATCAAGAGTTTCAATTATATACTCAAGTTCCTTAATCCTGGATGAAAAAGTTTTTGTTTTTAATTTCTTCATTTTAAATTTTCCTTTTTACGATTATTTCTTTTATTATTACGAAACGTGTCCCATGCCATATAAACAATCCAACCAATATAAACTAAAACATACAATATCCAAAAAACATAAAATTGTCTAAAAATAGAAGATAGCATTTATTATCCTTATGGTTGAGAACAATGTATTCTAACAAGAGGTTTATCTTCTTTTCCCATAACATGAGAAATAAAATCAACCTTATAACGAACAAGAACTTTTTTTCCATCCTCATTTTTATAAGCTTTCTCTATAACATCTCCCTGTCTAGGAACAATTAAAAACTTTTGATGCCAAGAAACAGAAGTTATTGTTCCTGGATGTGTACAAAAGACTTTACATATGTAAAGATCATTTGTTGATGGTTCTTCTTCTATTTTATCTTTATCTGTTATCTTATCTTCTGCCATTTTTTTATCCTAATACAAAACTATTTTTAACTCTTCGCTTGAAAGAATTTTTGAATACATAATTTTTCTTTTCTGAAAACGCTTTATTACTTTCTTTATTTGACTAAGTATCTTACTTCCAAAAAAGTCTTTAATAAGAACTTGCATCTCATATTCATCAGTCTTATTTAAAAATTCTTCAAAGGTAGCAGTTGCCGCCAAATCTACTCCAAAGATACTTCTCTCTCTTCTACAGGTAATTTGCTCTTGAAGAAAAGACATTACTATTTCTATTTTAACATCAGTCTCATCAGTAGCTTCCCACCTTTTAGTAGTTGCCTTTTCAACATAATTAAATACACACTCAGGAATACGTTCTTGAATACGACAACATTTGGGACATTCCAAAACTATTTCCTGACCCCTAATAAGTGGAGCAAGTTTAGTATGTCCTCCGCAATCCCGACAGGTTAGTTCATGAACTACCCCAACATTCTGCCAAAAATACAAAGCCTTCATTTTTTCTTTATCAGTCATAATTTATACCTTACCAAATATATCACTTATAGTAAAGATATATTTTTTCAGTTCAGTGAAAATAATTCTAGTTCCCAAATAAGAGAATTAGAACTCGTAAATACAGTCTGGACAAGGAGTTATGGCATTTCATCATCTAAATCAAGTTCTCTTCCTCCAGCTAGTGGAATTACTTTTTCTCTAGGAAAACAAGATAATGTAGTAGGATCTACTAATTTACAATCTATTGTAAATCTTTCTTGAACCTCCTCTCCCATAAAAGGAGAGGATTCTTACGAACTACAAACTAATGTTTGTATATTTAGTAAGCTAACCTCGTCGTCCCGACGATTCTTTAATATTTTTTAATAGAATACTTTGGTTTTCGGTATTCTTAAATATTTTTATTAACTTTAGAGTTTTACTTACAAAAGATAAACTGTTTAACAGTTTTATTTGTAAAACTACATACTCTGGACTTTTCAAAGAACTAAATTAAACATTATATTATATACTTTCACTTTTCAAGTTAAATACCTTTAATTGTTTTAGGAGAATCACTTAATGTTTTCACTTACGTTCAAACAAGTCTGATTCATCCCCTACCACAAGGGATAGGGGTTTTCTCAGACACATAAATAAAAACATGTAGTCCTATAGTAATCTACACTCCAATTTCCATTATTAGGACCACTTCTAAAAAATTTATTTGAGCAAGCATAAGAACATGTTTTTTTCTCCCTCTTATGATCTTTTTTAGTTTTAAAGGTTTTATTACAAACTGGACATGATTTTTCAATTATTAAATATTTTCTTTGATTACCATTTTTAGTAAAATGAGAAAAATCAATATTATTATCTTTTAAAATCTGACGTATTTCTTTTATTGACTTTCCATTAATACTTTTATATTTTAATCTCTTTAATACTTCACTACAAGACCAACTCTCTCTAACAATTTGTTTTAAATTCATTTTTTTATCTCCAATATTACCTTGTCTTACAGGTAGTATTCGAAATATTTCTTCCAAATCCTTTATTTAAAACAAATAAAATAAATCTCCCTGTCCGGATTTAAACCGAAACCACACGGGCCCAGACCGTGTATGCAATCAAGTAACACCTCAGGGAGTAATAAAAAAGTGGGTAAGGGATAAGAATCGATGTTTTTACTGTGCTCTACCAATTGAGCTACTCCCCACATTTAAGGGAAGGTTGGACTCGAAACCAACAACCACAGGCTTAAAGGCGATAACCAACTCTAATCAACCCACAATGGCTATACCAAGAATTGAACTTGGAATTCTGGCTTATGAAGCCAACGTGATTGCCTATTTCACCATATAGCCTTAGTAGCAGGGGCAAGATTCGAACTTGCGACCTTTTGGTTATGAGCCAAACAAGCTAACCAGACTGCTCTACCCTGCGATAATATTACTGTCAAGGAGTATCGATCTCCCTACTTTAGGCTGAAAACCTAATGTGATAGCCAGTTCACCATGACAGTTCAAATTACTGTTGAGGAGTATCGATCTCCCTACTTTAGGCTGAGAACCTAAGATGATAGCCAGTTCACCACAACAGTATTATAATATATTAAATGTCTTCCGATTCATGTATTTCACGGAATAATACACCTTCTAACTCCCACTGATCTTCATGGTGTTTACATAAAGCCCATTCCAAAGCTGCTTTCCAAACTCGTACATCTGCTTTATGGCTTCTGCCACCAATCTTTTCTCTATCTCTCCATTCTTCAAATGCCTTCATCAAATATCCCCTAATATACTCATATTAACATATGTTTTTTCACTAGTTTAAATATTTTTTTATTTTTTCAATTTTTTATTTGACATCCTCAGATTAATCCCTATAATCCTAATTAAGTTATGGATGGCGATGGGCTAAGGACTTCATTCCAATCCTCTCTCCTCTCTCCGCCTTTTTTCCTTAGTCCATCATTTTTTTCTTCCCATAACGGAGCATAATTGAATCGAACAATCAACCTACTGTAGGCTGGGCTAGTTTTCAAGATTAGTTGGGAACCATTTCCCCCTATGCTCCAAACGGAAATAAATTATTTTGTAAAAAAATAAAGGATTTTCTCTCCGTTATATAGAAATATATAATAAAAACGGAGGGATTATGAAATTAAAAAGATCTACAGTTGAAGCCACCTGTGATCAATGTTTAACAATATATCAAAAAGAAAAATTTGATCTTAAAAGAACTCAACATAATTTTTGTTCTAAAAAGTGTTTCGGTCTTTTTAATAGAAACAAAATAAAAATTAAATGTAATTTTTGTAATAAATCATTTAAAAAAACTCCATCTCAAATAAATAAATCTAAAAGTGGTAGATCTTTTTGTAGTCAATCTTGTGCGGCTTCATTTAATAATAAATTAAAAAGAAAATCTCGAAGATCTAAAATAGAAGCTAAATTTTATGAATTACTTATAAAAGAATTTCCTAATTTAAATATTTTACCAAATGATAAAACCATGTTAAATGGACTCGAAGTCGATGTAGCCATTCCTTCTTTAAAACTAGCTATTGAATGGAATGGGATAGTTCATTTCAAACCCATTTATGGTCAAACTAAATTAGATAAAGTTCAAGACAAAGATGCTGAAAAATTAAAAATTGCAGCTAACAAAAATATCAATTTAATAGTTATTCCTGATTTTGTTTCTACTAACAAAATACTCCAACAAGCTTTTAATGATGTAAAAAACATTATCTCTCAACTTATTTAAAGGAAAGAACGAGAGTCGAACTCGTAAGGGCTATTGCTAGCCTCGACAGATTAGCAACTTGCTGCCATCGCCAATTGGCTTGCCTTTCCAAGAAATGAAATCCCCCTACACGGAATCGAACCGAGATTTGCAGATCGACAATCTGCTGTCCTTGCCGTTAGACGATAAGGGGAATATTTTTGCGAGAAAGAAATTACTTCTTTTTCTTGCCATTAGTTGAAATTAACTCATCTTGTTTAGCCTGGATCTCTTTTAATTTAACTTCTTTGTCTAAAGACTTCTTATCTAAGATCCATTGCATAAGAGATGTATATACAGCTAACCCAGTTATCACAAATACTATAAATACTATTTGTGGTATTGCTGTAGGATTAACTGCCAACATATAGATCAACACCATTGCCAGTGCTGCAATAATAGCTTTCCTACTGATCCTAGAAGCCAGAGTCTCAAGAACTTTCCCAAATCCTACTTTCTCTGTATCTGCCATAATATTTCTCCTTTATTGTTTATTAGTGCTATATTCTAATAAAAGAGAAATTTTCCTTTGTTTAAATAGTGCAAGCACTTGTCATTTAGTGCTGACATATCTATCAATAGATGTGGAAGGTAATGCTCCTCCTTCTCTGCCTTATCAGGACAGTGTTTTGCTATTTAAACTACACATCCATAAACAGAGGGATCCTGGGATAAGATCCCCCTGGAAGGTTTCTTAATTTTGTGCCGCTTCTGCGACCCCTATTAACTTATAAAAGACTCATGTTTACATCATCAACTTATAACTACAATATGTCGATAAAACTTAATTTCATCAACACAACTGAGCAGGTAGGAATTGAACCTACAACCTCAAGAATCAGAATCTTGTGTTCTGCCAGTTGAACTACTGCTCATCAGGAGTATAAGGACTTGCACCCTAACTTATAGTTTTGGAGACTATCGTGCATCTCTTACACTATACTCCTATCCTCCGGCGGCAGGACTCGAACCTGCGACTTCTTGTTTAACAGACAAGCGTTCCACCTACTGAACTACACCGGAATTATTAACTTATCAACCATTTTCTTATAGCATTATCACTGACTCCATATTTTCTTCCTGTTCCACAAAAACCTAATTCTGCTGTTTCTATTAATATTTTTTCTTTAGTTGGTCTATCTTTTACTTTTCTTCTATTCATTGCACTACACTTCATACAAACATTAGGTTTTTTATATTTCTTAGGATTTCTACACTTTTCACAAAAATGAGTTATTTTTTTATTATTTCTACCAGCAAAAGTTTTTGTTTGACTATTACAGTTAGGACATAATAATCTAAGATTTTCTTTTCTATGATCTCTTGACTCTCCATTCATATGATCTAAAACCAATACTAATTTTTCCCCATTCCATATATTTTCTAAACCACAAATAGCACATTTTTCTTCTAATATCTTTTTTTCAATTAATCTTTTTTTCAAACAACCTCTAGGATAAGTAGAATCTTTAATCATTACTTGTTTTAAAGGAATTTTTTTACTAGGAAATTTTCTTCCTTTATTGCTATCAATTCCTCTAGGAATATGAGAATAATTAATATTTTCTTCCTCTAATCTTTTTCTTAAAGTTCTAAGATTCCCTCCCTTATTATAAAGACCAAAGTATTTTAACACTTTTGAAAGACTATCACTTTGTTTTACTACTTCTTCTAATTCTTCTTTAGAAATACTCCAAACGATACTCCACCTTTTACTCATTTATGTCTCCCTTAATATAAATAATTTATGTTATTACTTATATATTCAACATAAATGGTAGCATCCCTTTTTTTATTTAGTTCGAATGGAGCAAAATCAAGGGGAGGGGGAGTTGAACCCAAACCATCTGAAGGATCAAAACCTTCTATTCTTCCATTGAACTATCCCCTCTTTAATATAAAGAGTGATAACACTATTAACTTTTAAAAGAGCCAATTACCCTAGCGGCCTATTTATTTAATTCTTCAAACAATTCTTCAACACTATTACATCTTATTAAGTTCTTACCTGTTTCAGCTTCTAACATAGCAATAAGAGTTTCTTTATTAGGAGTTCTTTCTAACCTTGCTATATGATCCAGTGCTACTACTAATAAAGCAAATGAGCAATAACCTAATACTCCTGCTCGAGCTTCATCTCTATCTACATTAGCTCTATCAAGAACTCTATTACATAATTCTTTAAAGCTTTCTAAATCTGGTGTTAAATCTTGTTTTTCCATTTTATTTTAGTCCATAAAAAAAAGGCGACTTTTTCGAGTCGCCTAATACATATATATTCAAAAGGCGACAATTACCCAGGATCGGCTCCAAACCAATTACCTTGTTCGGTATGGAGACTGGCTGATATCGGCTGTCTCACCGAGCAGGATAAACGAGTTTTATAAATAATTGTCTGCACTTTTGTCATTCCTTTAATTTACTTTATCTACTTATTATACTACTTATTATTCACTTTGTTTTATAATCCTTTAAAAAAATTATTTTTTTTAATAATTCTTTCTTCTTTTATATCGGCAAAAAATAAAAATTTCTTTAATTTTTTTTAAAAAGAGTAGTAAAGGACAATCCTAGTCGATTACTACTCAGTAATTGAATCTCAGAATATCATCCATCAACCCTGTTATTCACCTACATTATTTAGGATTATAGTTTCTAAAAACATAGAAAAGTATGAAATTTCTATATTTTCAATTTATACCTTACATGGAATGTAGGATACTGGGTTTACTACAAAACCCTCTATCCCCTCGGAAAACTCTCTGGGGAATACTTTTCTTATACTACTACTTCTTCACTTGTCAATTATAAAATTATTATTTTATAAAAAAATAGTAGTAGTAGTAAATAGGGTCTCTACTTACTACTACTATTCTACCGAGGATCCTTATCCAATGGCAGAGCGGTTTATGACACTCTTACTATACTATATATTTATTCACTTTCAACTACAAAATAAAAAATATATTTATTTTTCTTTCATAGCACTCATGCCACCAATAGCTCCTCCAACAAGAGCAAGAATAACATAAAATACTACATTAATTAATATCTTACAACCCATATAGGGATAATAAACCATTGCAAGATTTCTATCTGCTCTTTGCTGATTCTTACGAATAGCAATATCTCTTTGACCAGCTTCTGCTCGTATTTTATCACAACACATCTCAAAACTTTCATAGACATAATTAGGATAACTCATACACCAATCATAGTCATATTCCATATAGGGTTCACCTCTAACCTGAACCCATTCAACACCTATATCTGTATGCTCATAAACAGCAAATCTCTTATCTGTTTTACCAAATCTATGTTTCTCATCTATTTCAATATAAAACTCTTTAGGTTGTTGAGTCCAACCAGGAGCACCTGTATCAATCTTAAAAACAATATCAACTAAGTGAGGTAAAGTAGAACTACCTCTTGATGACCCATCTTTAGTCAATTGACTAAGGAAAACAACATGACATCCTGTTTCTGTACATACTTGACGATAACCCTCTTGACTATCAGTTCCTTGAATTATCTTTTTAATAGAAGAATCTGCACCTGCTCCAAACTCTTTTAACATATTTATACTATCTACAAAAACTATTTGTGCTCTACTCTTTTTGATATCTGCTATTTGTTTTTCAAGAGTATCGGACTCACTTACATAAAAAGTCCTATGAATTCTTTTACCATCTGATTTAATCTTACCAACAAATTCTTCTTTAGGCATCTCATTCTGAAAGTATAAGACTCTGAAGTTTAATCTTGAGAGTTGTCTGGCAAGTTCTATTGCCAATCTACTCTTACCTATGCCTGATCGACCTGACCAGAGGGATATAGCTCCTACTGGCATTCCCCATACAGTATTCTCAGGAGAACACTCAGTATAACCAGATTTTCGAGTAAAGCCATATAAGTAGTCAATAGGTTCCATATGGGTTCTTATTCTCATAACTGGCTTTGTCTTTACTTTGTCTAATGTCTGATACATAACTATACTCCAAAAAATAGTAATCTTATCATCTATATAAAACTACTTTTTTTCACTTCAGTGAATATTAGCGTATTTCCTCTCTTTTGTCAAATTTTTTCTTAAAAACCTCATTTTTTCGGCAAAAATAAAGATTCTGTCTAATTAGACAATCATGTAGTAAATTACTGCACAGGCAATAGTTCCACCTATTGTACATCCTACAATTGTCATGCCAATCAACTTAAGCATTCTTTTGGCTTCAGGTGCCATTATTACATCCTTAATAATAAAATTTATTATTTTCTAAGAGGAAAAGTCATCCAAAATAATTTTTGATTAAAAGATGGACCACTGGCTTTTTCCATTGCCTTCCTATTTTTTATTGATTCTATTCTTTGCCAATCAGGTGCAGTTCCTGTCTTAATTCCATCATGTCCAGAAACCTTATAATCTCCTCCACAATTACAGCAAGTCATCGTTCTGCCATCTTCCGAACAATCCGTATAATCAAGATTTGACTGACAATATGGGCATTGTCCTGAATAAACTCCTGAACAACAACCTATAAGAGATATTACCATTACCAACAACATGCTAATTAAAAAAATACTCTTCATTTTACTTCCTTTCAATAAAATTTATATTTATTTTTCGCGGAAATAATTAATCATGTAAGTCACTTATACTAACTACATCAGGATCGTCATTATATTGCCGACCTATCTTAACTTCAGTAGGTAAATTAGGTATCTCTTCTGAGTCAAGATCTGCCATTCCCAGATCTTCTTCACTCTCTAACATATTCTCAAAAATCCTAATATTTCCATGAAGCTCTTTAATCTTCTTAAGAACATTCTTCTTAAAGAAGGGAGGATCTAAAAGTATAACTCCTAAAAAAACCTTAACAGCAGATAATATACTCTCTAATGCTGTATACTCCTCCTCCCTATTTTCTATACATCTCTCTAATTTAACAGAAGATTCTTTGGCTTTCTCTAATTTCTCCTCAAGTTCTTTTTTTGCGGAAGAAAGAGAATGGATCTCCTGTTCATAGTCCCATCCTATCTGCCACTGAGCCACTTCCTCTGCCTCATAAGAATGATCACATTTCTTTATACCACCAATATAATCCCTACCACCTTGAACCCTGGCCTTAAATAATCCACTCATTACTTCATTACTCCTTCAACTATCTCATCTGCTAACTCACTACTCTGAACCACAACCTTCTCTATCTTCTCAACTACCTTCCTAGGCTTTTTATACTTACTCTCATAAAAAGGCTTTACCTGAACAGAAGACTTAAAAGATGTGTTCAACTTATAAAAGTATCTACCATCTGCTAATCTCTTAATATCAATACAGGCAAATACCTGAGCCAACCTATAACCATATGGATGAATACCACCTAATCTTTGAAGAACCCTAAAATTCTGCTTAATTCTTCCTTCTTCATCTTTAGCTGTTAAAACCTCCTTCTGTCCTATTTTCCTAGGAGAGCGTGCCTGAAACCTAGTCCAACTATCAACATTATGACTGTCCATAATTCCCTTCATTACATCAGTCATCTTATTATAAACAGTTATATACTCATGCCACTCATTAGAGCCTAAGAGATACAGTGTTTGAACACAACCATAGTATATGCCTGCCTGACGAAAAGGATTGAAGAACTTAATACCAGCTGCCTCTTTAACTGATTTACTGATATCCTTAGTCATCTCATCAAATCTCTTTTTTAGAGTTTTAATATTAACAGGAGTCATATGGTATTTACGAGGTGCAACCATCTTTCTTCTTCTGTTCATTACTTCTTTCCTCTTCTCCATCTTTTTCTCACTCTCTTTCCTCATTGCCGAAGTATAATCTCTAACAATATTATCTTCCTGAGTCTTATCATCTGCCATCTGTCTATCCCTTCATATATAAAGTTAATTCAAATATTAAGTGGTATTCTACTATATTTCTAGTTCTATGTCAAGTGTTAAAAATAAAAAAAATTTCACTTCAGTGAAAATTTAAAATACCCCATATTAGCCCAAAAAGCCCTATTTTAAGTTTTTTGCTCTCCAGTGAAAAATAGTGCTTAATCTCTTTCACGGACATGGTTTTTTCCACTTTTATTTCATTTCCGTGAAAATCCTATAGAATGCTTTTTCACGGAAATGAAATATCCTATATAACTGATATAAATATATCCAATTATGGATAAAGTTGATCAATAATAGATATATCCAATTATGGATAAAGGGATTAAGGATAAAATATATCCTTATTATATATTCTGGACATTTTAGAGCCAGTTTATCCAGATTCATCGATGAAACCAGAAACGACTTTGAGTGTATGAATCTTTAATCCTGGCAAAGAGGAACTTTAATTTCTTGTGGACTCATAAGTTTCCCTACTTCTTTTTCATGTAAATTATCTATTTCGGTGGTTGATAAATCACACTTTTGCCCGAGCAAAATATATATAATCTCAGGGTATTTTCTTCTTCTTACTATGGCAGTTTGCCTACCCATCTGACTACTCCTTAAACTCGATAATAAAATTTATTTTTATTATTTGTAAAAACCTTACTGGTTGTCTTTAAATGGGGTTATTTTAGATAAAGTTAGTTTTCAATACTTATTTCCCCACTTCCTACCACTTTCTACCACTTTTTGTCATTATAGTTTTTAGTCATTTCTGGTCATTTTTGGTTAAAGTTACCAACTCTTTCTTCTAGATTCAGATCTCATATCTTCAAAACACTCATCGCAATAATCATCTCCGCAAGAGAGTCCATTATCAACATGTTCCTTCTTTGGTCTTATCTTACAAATTTTACAAAGCAGATTCTTATCATTATTAAGTTTTGTCATTACAATTTTTCCTATTATGTAGCAATAAGTATTACAGTAATGATAGCAAATATTATTCCTAGTGTCAAACATATATTTCTATTTTTTATATGATAATCTCTCATTGCCAGATGATAATCATATTCATGTTCATAATCGATTCTATTTGGTTTATTAAACATCGTGTTATTCCTTATGTTATTTTATATTTTTTTATTACTTTAACAATTTGGTGATTTTTAACTCCCCAGTATCTTCTTTTATGAATTGTCCTATCGACATATTTTACCATAGGACAATTAGCATTTTCATCCATAACAACTTCATAACTTATTCTAAGTTTCCCTTGTGTTTTTTTCTTTTTATTTAAAGACACAAAATAATGTTTACTGGTTATGATAGCTTTTCCTTCAATAGTTCCCTCTTTCTTTACAATAGGTTTTCCTTGTTCAGGGGATTCATACCAACTTACTGTTGTCTTAACATAGACTGTATCTCCTGCCTTTACTTCAAGTGGTGTATTATCTTCATTTTTAAACATTGAGGCAAAGGGTGTTATTAGTAATGCTTGCAGTAGTGATCTTCTTAACATTTGATTTATCTCCTATTATGTTATTTTAGTTATATGTTTTTCTTCATAGAGTATATCATGTTTGTAAGATCTTTTATCTCCTTTGATATTCAATGTAGTTTTAGAAGGATGTATATAATAAGATCTTGTTATAATTGGTTGATACTTTGGGAATTCTTCTATTTTAGTTATTTTTCTTTTAATTGTTCCTATCTGTGTTATTCTTGGTATTTGTTGATATTCAACTCCTCTTCCATTATTTAGTGGAGTTCTTTTCCATTCATATACTACAGCTTTTACTTTATCTCCTATATTGAGTTCTGTTGATTCTTTGGTGGATATATTTTTTCCCGCAAAAAGTGGTATTGTGAATAACATTTTAAGTAATGATCTTCTAAGCATCATCATTTTCCCCTATTTTTATTAATTGTTCTCTAATTAGTGAGCGTGCTGTATGAGTTGGATTATGTAGATATTTATCAGTTTTCCACTCAAATCTAACTACATATTTAATTTTACTTAATGACGATTCTATTGGCCAAGGATTAAGATAGGATTCTATCACAATTCCTATACCTTTTGTTTCATGCATCAGGTGTGAGCCGATAGACTCAGGTATCATTTCTTTTAGTTGTTTTGCTTTTTCTTTCCAGTCCTTAAAAAAGACTATATCTCCTGGTACTATAATATCATCATTTGGTGCTTTGATATTAGCATTAGTATCACTTGGTATAAGTGCTATAGGTGAAATACCTACTAATTGTAGAAAAGCTCTTCGAAGCATAATTAATCTCCTTCTTTTTCTGTTTCAGGACGTTTAACTGGTTTCGGAGCCTCTTTTCCAAAATCGTTATGAAAAGTTGGCGTACCAGAAAGTGTCATTGCTTTTATATTATCTTCTGCTAATTTAGAACAATCATCTCTCAAGAAACATTTGAGACAGACCATGTATGGTATGATCCTACTTTTATTTTCTGGGATACCAAGAATCCATTTTTCTTTTGGGTCTTCTTCTATCCACATGCCAATCTGTTCAACTTTATGACTTCCGCATACTATACAAGGTTGAGGATTTTTGATTAAGAGTTCTATGGCAGAGAAAGTTGCTTCTCCCATTTGTCTTTTTTGCTCTGAAAGATTAGGCTTGTCCCTATCAAATTGTGCTTTTTTTCTGCTTAAGAGCTTCTAATGAAAGTCCTTCACCTTGCAGAGACTTTTCTTTATTTCTTCTTTTTTGTTTTGCCTCATTTCGTTGTTTTACATATGCTTTTCTTTTTTTCTTTCGCTTATCTTTACTCATAATTCAAATATCTGCCTTTCTCCGATTTTTCTTAATTGATTTTTATTATCCCAAATTTTTATTATATAGTTGTTTTTCAGGAGATGGTACTTTAGCTATTATTCTATTTCTACGTACGCTATCCCGATAGCTCATTCTATTAT
>Ga0208769_1000704_pt1 | contig 15683 bp, 27 predicted proteins | sample AntAceMetag02UKC_FD_184768 | JGI IMG/M metagenome (GOLD analysis project Ga0208769, IMG submission 184768) | Saline lake microbial communities from Ace Lake, Antarctica- Antarctic Ace Lake Metagenome 02UKC (SPAdes) (version 2) | ecosystem: Environmental > Aquatic > Non-marine Saline and Alkaline...
GACACTTAGATTTAAAATATGCCCAACCAGATCCGAATGCGAATATAGAAATTACTTGCCCGGAATGTGGGGCAAAACTTTTTATCAAGGAAACATCTTGTTAACGGAGGGAAATATGACAGATAAATTATTAGCGAAATTAGGGATTACTCCGGGGCCGTGGCCGATCACAGATACGGGAGATTACAAAAGAATCATCATAGGCAAAGGGCTCGTAGAAGGGCCGAACGGGTATGAAGTTGCGGAAGTATATTCCGATGATTGCCCGCACGAAATAGCGGAGGCAAATGCCCGAGTTGTCGCCACCGCACCTGAAATGTTTCTATGGATTTATGGAATGGTGAAATGTGCTAAATCAAACGACATGGTGAAAGCGGCTAAATTGTTAGATTTAGCTCCTGAGATTATCGAAAAAATAACTGAAGTATCGTGGGAAGAACTAACGGAGCTACTCGATGAGCAATAAACTATTCGATAAATTAGGGATTACTCCGGGTGAATTAGTAGTTCGTAAAAAGGTTGATGATTCAGGAGATCGACCATGGGTAACTTACGATATACTTGTTTGTTATGATTGGGGATGTAGCCGCCTCGTTGATGAAATGGATAACCCTAACACTGCAAGAATGTTCTGTGCTGTAAAAGATTTGTTTTCATCTCTGCTTAATCTTATAGAAATGGTTAACCCTATTACAAAAGATGATGATGGTGTTTTGTATTGGCAAATGGCTATAGCAGCTGTCGAAAAAGCAGCCGAGAAATCGTGGGAAGAAATCCAGGAGTTGCGCAATGAATAAAAAATCAACAATGATAACTAATTTAAAAGGTGATGTTAAAATTGGTACCGCAAACCCTGCTAATCCAACTTTACAGGAAATAGCCGGAATATGCCCTTTTTGCGGTAATCAAATTAGAATACCCATCAAACCTATTATAGATGCCAAAACATATATTGATGAATTGGAACATAGATTATATGACACAATTCAGACGATGACAAAAGAAAAAGTTTTACGCAATGATATTAACCAAAAACTTTACGAAATCAAGGATTTACTCAATGACAGGTAAAGCAGTTGTTAGATCAGCGAGAAGTCACGGCTTTCTATGCGGACCGAAGCTGTATAGATACGATGGCTTATTTTTTGAGGTGCATTCATATTGCGGACCGCATCCATTGAAAGCAGATGGTGAACTTAAAAAACAGGCAGGCCGTAAGTTTTGGAAAATGGTCGAGCAATTCCAGGCACTGACTGATAAGGAAAAATCCACTTACCGTATTGGCGGTGGATGTCAGGAGTTTTAAGACGTTTTATTTTGAACAATTTGAGGAGGGATAAGGTGAAAATTGAACTTGAAATATCTGATAAAAATGAGAGCACATCATATCCATGGTGGACAATTATTGATCCAACACAAATGATGAAACCCGATCCGCACACTGTTGTAAGCATGATATCAGGCCCGTTTTTCTCACGGGAAGAGGCTGACAGACACCTGGAATACAATCGACATCATTACAGCGACAGGGCAATTATTTTTTGTCACAGCGGGTATACATCTATTTCATATCGGGACGCTATTGATAAAGCCGGGGATCTTACTGAGGAGCAAAACAATGTCAAGTAGAGAAGACTTTGAAAAGCTGTGGGATTTTGAAGACAGTCCTTATGATTTGGAATGGGACGATAAAATAAAATGTTATCGTAAAGTGAAAACAGATGAAGCCTTCCATCGATTTGTTGAAGGCCGTGAATCACTCCTCCCGGTGGTGAGGGAAGTGATAAAAAATATGAAGTTTTGTGTGAAGTATTTTGAATATGATAAGCCCAAAAACACGGATGGAGAATGGCCTGATGATGCGCCGAAATTTGTAGAAAAAACAGAAATAATCATTGCCAACCTACAAGCCGCACTCAAGGAGTCAGTGGAATGAATAAAACAAGCATAAAGAATAAAAAAACAATTTTCCGCGTGAAATTTAAATGGAACATCGACGGGAAAATCACGGAAGGAATCGCGGAAGAATCATCGTGGTATCTCATGGACCAGCGCGGCGGATTTTATGCTTCCGGCCCGTTCCAACCGCCGACTTCATGCGATGAAGAACATAGTGAATTCACCGCTTTAATTCTAATAAACGGGGAATATTTATCTGTTGAGGAAATAGAAAAGAAGCTCAAGGAGGCCGGGGAATGAAAATCGTATTTGCTCAGGAATATATCTGTGACGGTATTACTCACCATCTTACACCGATGGATGCAAGTCGGAGGTTTAGAACGCTTGAACCTGGGGAAGTGGCGGTTAATCGGGAAGATGTAGAGAAATTAGAGGAGTTGTATAAAAAGGGAATTACACAATTAGCCATGTCACGGATGCGGGATGTATTACTCCAATCCCTTGAATCCACCCCATCGAAGGAGAAAAGCGATGAGTGAAGAGCTGAACAAGACAACATTAAAACCAGGTGATAAAGTTACCTATGTCACAAATCACGGAACCCTTGAAAATGGAGTAGTGAAATCTATCCAGAGTACTGAGTATGCTTTTGTTGTCTATCATTGCGGCGGTGACTGGGAAAACTACAAAAATTATACAGGAGCGCATACAGATATAAACTCGTTGGTAATTGGTTGGAGGGTAAAATGAGTGAAGAGCTGAAGCCGTGCCCGTGCTGTGAGGGGTTAAATATCGACAAGTTTGAATCCCACCACAGGCACACTGTTTACTGTATCAAGTGCGATCTTGGAATCACGAGAAACACGGAAGCGGAAGCGGTTGAGGCTTGGAACTACCGGCGGGCAGAGGACGCACTCAAGGCCCGGATAGCGGAGTTGGAGACGAAATTAGCATTAGAGCAAATTAAGGGCCTTGATCTTTGTATGTGTATGTTAAGGTCTAAGGTTGAAAAACAAGTGGAGGACACCTAATGAACGAACTACGGCAGCCAGCCCCGGAACTACCGGAGGTATGATGGATTGTTCAACGGCAGATTGTACGAATTCTTATGGTACTTCTTTTGGATATTATTGCTCGACCGGAACGCCTGACTCGTATGATTATTTCAAGTATTTATACATCGGCAATGAGTTTATCGATTTCGTAAAAAGCTTTAATTTACCGATGCGGTTATGGCATGTAATCGCCGGGAAAATGAAAGGATTCTACCAGGTCGATTTAAACCGTCGATTAATGCCTGACGGGAAGTGTTTGATTAAAAGGAGAAGAAATACATGAACGCAAAACAAGCGACCTTTGCAATCCTTAACCGCCTTCCCGATGGTGCAGAAATTGGCGGTGTTGAGCTGTGTAATTTGGTACGGCATAAACTTGGTAATAGAACAATGGATGCAACGACAAACAGGTATCTGCGTATTTATCGTGGTATTAGAAATGTAAGCTGTATCAGCAAGCCAAAAAGTTTATACAGGATCGGTGCATAATGACAGATAAGAAAACCGGGATCGTGAAATTCACGGCAAAGAACTATGATGAAATTCTCGAATTCTGTAAGCGGAAACATTTTGATTGTCCTGCACATCTCGCACGGTTGGCAGTAGGACAATACATGGATAAAATAAACAATAGAGAAAGCAAAAAATGACACGACTGAAATGTCCTGGTGTGAGTCCAGGGGATCGGCATAAGCCGAGTGAAGTATAGGGAGACAACCTGTCCAACCTCCTTCAGGCTTCCCTACCCGGTTAGATTCCGGGCGGTCGTGTTTTTTTATATATATTTGAGTGGTTGAAAAAAGGTTAAAAGTATGGTATAATACCTTACTGATTTTTTGATAGTTTTCATTTTACCCTCGCCGGGGTGCAACAGCCCCGGCACTTTTTACAGGTGGTTACATGGCAGAAAAAGAAATCCAGCATGAAATAATAAAATATCTAAAAACGATTCCCGACCTTATTTGTTGGCGTAATAATGTCGGCGGCAGAGGCGGCGGGAAAATCCGTTTTGGAGAACCTGGGGCACCTGATATTTTTATACTCATGCCGAAGTACAGCCAAAAAGGGAAACAGGTTGCTATATTTGCAGGAATAGAAGTTAAGGACACAGCCGGGAGAGTATCGGATTCACAGCACGCATGGGAAGAAAAATATATCCGATACGGTGTCAAATATTGCGTAGCGCGTTCTGTACAGGATGCGATTAATTTTATTAAAGAGGTAAGGGAACTATGAAGAAAGGTTTTATTTTTATGCTTATGATTCTGTTGGCGGTGGTGGTATTTGCGGGAGGTGAAAAAGAAGTCCCGCTTGATAATATCAGGATATTGGTAAACGGCGGAGGCGAGGGATTTTGGCTAATCGTTGAAGATATGTTTAGTGAGAAATACCCTGAAGTGATGGTTGAATATTTGACGATTGATCTTTCTACCGGGGCAACTATATCAATGGATACGATGGTTGCACAGGGTGATGCCCCCGATGTGTATAAGGATTTTCTCGGCAGGACTGGTAAATACATGCTTCCTGATTTTGCTCTGAACCTTTCGGAGGCAATGGATCTATCTGATTTTTACCCTGCTATGCTGGCCTCATTAAGTACGGACGGGGTTGTATATGGTCTTCCCGGATATGGCGGATATCAAGGATTAATGGTCAATCTTGATTTACTTGCAGAGATTGGCGGAGAGCTTCCCGGCCCTGACGGGTGGACTATATCGGAATTCCTTGACCTTGCAGAAAAATGTAAAGCTGAAGGGAAATATGTTACCGGAATGTTCGCGGGTAATCAGTCCGGGGACTACCTTTATATGAATTGGTTTGCTGCATTTGGCGCGGAAATGTATACAGATGGCTATGCTGAGTCGGCACTTGATACTCCTGAAGGATTGGCAACTATACGATTTTGGAAACACTTATATGATAAAGGTTACATTCCGAAAGAGTCCTCAGTCCTGACAGACGACGATTATGTTTTGCAGGTTGTACGCGGTGAAATATTGGCGGGTGCTTTTTATCCACCGTGGGCTATATCTTATTTTGATGTTGTAGCAGAGCAAGGATATGAGCCTTTTAACTACGCTTTCCTTCCTTTCCCTCATGCTGCTAATATTGAACGTACTCCGGCATGTGGTAATTTTACCGGGATTGTTGGTATGGATTCCGGTAACAAGAAAAAGAATGAAATGATAATTTACCTGTTGGAGTGTATTACTTCTCTTCCTGTTCAGGGATTCATGGCGACTGTATCAGGTGCGTACCCTACACGAAAAAGTGTAACAGCTGAAAACGATGATATGTACTGGAAACAGATTAATTCTATCGTCGGCAATAATGGCTATTATGATCTTGGCATTGCACTGCCTATTTTCGGTGAAATTCGCAAACAGATGTTTCCCTTGAATCAAGAGCTTTTCAACGGAAAACTTGAACCTGAAGAAGTGCTTGAAAAATACATCGAAAACGTTAACATCCTGTTGGCGGAGTAGTGAAGAAAACAGCCTTGATACTATTACTCCCGGTCCTTGTGGCCGGGGGTATCCTTTTTTATGTCCCGTTGGCGATGAATATCCACCTGTCATTATTTAAGACAAATTACATTTCATCGGTATTTGTTGGATTAGGGAATTACGTTAAGGCATTTGGGAACCCGGTATTTTTGCGGATCCTTGTTAATTCCTGTTTGTACGCTTTCTTTTTCATGGCGGTTCAGACGACAACGGCGGTTGTAATAACCTTTTTATCAGTAGGGCTTTCAATGAAGTGGCAAAATTACATAAGGATTGTTGTATTTATTCCGACCTTCACAGCCGGGTTAGTTATGGCGACCGTGTATAAATGGATTTTCCATCCTACTGCGGGGTTAGCTAATTGGTTGCTAAGTTTGCTTAATATTGAACCTGTTATTTGGTTAGGTAACAGAATGTCCGGGATGTTTGCGACCGCGGCTTCTCTTGTCTTTGCTGTCGTGGGGGAAAATATCATCCTGTTGATGGCGGCAGAGAAGGGGATTAATCGGGACTTGTATGAATCGGCTAAAATGGACGGGGCGCGGGAGTGGCAAATCAGAATGAGAATCACCCTTCCCCTTATTGCCCCTACCATTTTTGTAATACTGCTTCTTCAGATGCTGACCGGATTTCAGATGTGGGAAACTATTTATTTGATGTCGCCGGTACAGTCTGCTAACAATCTAATGTTTGATATTTGGGATACGGCTTTCAGTGCTTCCCGGTACGGACTTGGGGCGGCAAAGTCGGTCATATTGATGGTGATATTGGTAACGATTTCACTTGTAAAAAAGAAGATAGAATCGAGGACTGAATATTGAAAAAACCGCTGTTAATCATATTCACCTTATTTCTCTTCTTTCCGCTTTATTGGATGGCGACCGGGAGCCTTGCAGACAGTCATGGAGTATTAGCGTTCCCGCCCCGAATATTTCCGTCACATCCAACATTACTGAATTACAGGATTATCCTCGGAAGCGGTGATTATATCAGGTGGATCGGTAACACGAGTTATATATGGATTCTCGGTTCAGGCTTGATGTTGCTGATAACATTCACAGCGGGGTATGTATTTTCCGTATTCAAAAAGTTCCGGTTTGTCAGGATAGCATATCTGCTTGTTTTATTTACATTAATGATTCCCCGGTATTCGATGATAATAAGCCAAGCAAAAATGGTGCACTTTTTCGGGTTAAACGGTACCTTGATAGCGGCGATGTTGCCAACTATCTTTTCTCCGGGTGGGGTATTCCTTACGAAAAACTACATAGACAGGATACCTATATCTATTATTGAGTGTGCAAGGGTTGACGGGGTACGGGAGCGCAGAATTATCAGGTCAATAATCTTTCCAATCTGCCGGCCGTTGGTAGCGTTTATGATGATAATGCACAGCCTGACGGTATTAGGTGATTATCTGTGGCAAAATATTATCCTTCATGATCCGAAAAAATATACTTATATTGTGGGATTGGTTCATACCATGATGCGGCGGGGCGGTACGGAAATAGGTATATCACCTATTGGGATTCAGTTAGCCGGTGGGGTGCTTATGTTCCTGCCGATGCTTTTAATATTTCTACTATTTCAGCGACAGTTTACAGCCGGGATCGGCGAAGGAGCAATAAAAGAATGATTGAAAAAGAATACGACAGAACAAGAGTAATGCCGGAAAGAATAGAAGCCGTAAATAAAGGTGAAAATGCAGTAAAAGAATTTTGTGATTCTGTTCGCGAAAGGCTTGTTATAGAGCATCCGGGAGGTGTAAATTTATATGATTCTTCTATGCTTGCAAGAATTACAAAGTGTACACTGTTGTTTGTAAAATATTTTATAGCGGCTGAAGTAGATATAAATACAGGGGAAAACAGCTATATATATGTATACACCGAAAATACTAATGGAGAGGGGTATTATATGCACAATTTGTTAGAAGACGAGAAATTCCAAGCGGGCATACATGATACAATTAAAAGGGCCGAGGCAATGAAAGTCGCCGTAGTAACAGGAGCAATAAAAGAATGAAAATACTTGCAACGATAGCAGCACGTGAGGGAAGCATCAGACTCAAGAATAAAAACATTTTGCCTTTCTGCGGAAAGCCGTTAATAGCATGGAGTATTTTACAGGCACTATCCTGTAAATATATCAATGATGTTTATCTCAATACCGACTCTGAAGAGTATGCCGAAATTGGCCGGGAGTACGGTGCTAAAATAATCATGCGGGAAAAGGAAGAGTCAGACGTAACGGCGGGGGTTCCTACGCGTAGAGCGGTAAAGATTCTACAAGAGCAGGGTTTGCAGTATGATGCAATTTTTGCCTTGCTTCCGACCGGGCCACTACGGAAACCGGGAGATTTTGATCGGCTTGTTGAACGGTATATGATCGGCGATGTTGACGGGGTGGGGCTTGGTTATACTATGCCGGAATGTGTAATTTGGAAAAGGACGGGAATTGATACAGCAAAGAATCATCTGTTTGATAAAAATTACGGGTATATTCAGTATTGTTTTCAGGGCATAGGGAACCTTGAAACGCTAATGAAAGCATGGGAAAAAACTCCGAAATATGATAAGATAATAGATAAGGGTTATAAGAAAAAACTACCAAAGAAACCGATAACCTTTATTAAAGGCGAAGTTTGGCAGGTTTTTGATATTGATGATAAAAAGGATTTTGAGTTTTGTGAGTTACTTTTCCAGCATTATGTATTAGATAAATACGGGGAGGATTATTATGAAAGAAAAATCAGAGAAATCCGTTAAAAGGAGTAACGAAGTGGAGAATCAGAAAAATCTGATAAAAGAGAATTCTTTTTCCTGTGAACAAGTAAACGACGTTACCCGGAATGTACACGTAATACCTGAAATCCATAGCAGTTTTGGAAATCATACCCGGATAATGAGCAAGATAGCTTCCGGCGAATGGAAGGACTTGGCAGCTGTAAAAGATAGGCATAAAGGGGAGCCGGTTGTCATTGTAGGTTCCGGCCCGTCACTTGACCGTGCTATTCCGTACCTGAAGGAATGGAAAGGTAAGGTTATTTGCAGCACATCTCAGGCAAGCACCCTGCTTTATCATGGGATTAATCCTGATTATATCGTGGCCTTGGACCGGGAATCATATCCCGATGAATTGCTTGCACCACCCGAAGCATATAAGAATTCAACTCTTGTACTTCACCCGGGTGTTGATAAGCCCCTGGTTGACTGGTGGGATTATGAAGCCCTGTTATTCAGGAAAGCGGAGCCGCAAGTGGCTTTTTATGCCAATGCTCAGAATATCGGGTATTCACTGCTTGAAAAGGCCGAAGGATATAAGCATAAATTCACATCGGTAATAAAAGCGATGGTTATCATGTTTTCCTCGGTAGCACCCGCAGAGTTGTTTGTCGGAAAGTACCTCGGGTTTGACAGGTTCTTCCTGTGTGGCTTAGATTTCGGGATGCCGTTTAATCAGGACAGATTTACACGGTATCTATTCATTGACGGGGAATGGCAGAAACAGCCGGTTAAAACGGTAGCGGAAGCACTCGCAAGCGACAGCGTAACATCGCAGGCGGTAGGCACAGAGAAGATGTACAGCAAGATAATCTATTCTACTAATGGGATTCCAACCTATCCCATGCACCTGTTTTACAAGACGAATTTCATAACAGCATGGAGACTCGATAAGACGCAGGTAATCGACTGTTCAGCGGGTACCCTTACAGAGTTTCCAAAAGCTGACATAAAAGAGGTTGTTAAACGACAGGGCCGTATGGGGGGCAAAATAAAAGGCTTCTCGCAGCAGCAGATGATTGACTCCTCGGAGTTATACCTTGCCCGCAATAAGCTGTTTGTATTTCAGACCGGCGTTGGCCCACAGTTTGTACAGACTTCCAAAGATAGCGTTGCGGAAATACAGGACTATATTAACAGCATTATCGGTCATAATATCGAGGTGGATAAAAAAGGCATCCTCGCTCATGTAGCCGACCTTATGAAGAAAGCAGAGAAAGAAGACAGGCGGATACAGTTTGAAATGGGGCAGAGGTATAAAATTAAGGGAGAGTAACATGAAAACAGAACAGTTAACGGCGTGTAACACGTGTAAATATTTTAGAGCGAAAATGGAGTGGTTGTCCCCGAGGGATATCGAACCTTTTCAATACTGTGAACATGAAAAGAATATCACAAAACAAACAGTGTTTGATAATGAATTAGGAGAATACAAGACGTATACAACTCATGAAGCTCGCAGTCCGAGAGATATAAACGATACTGGACACTGTGAATGGTATGAAGAGGAAACACAAGAAAGGCTTCGAGTAAAATCAGAAATACAAAAATTACAGACGAGTCGGTCTATGCTTGGGTATACTTTATGCAGGACAAAGAAAGACGAAAAGAAAAGAAATGAAAAACAGGCAGCGCTGGATATAGAAATAACGGCATTATGCTCATCTCTGTTACCGGCTACAGGTAAATGAGGCAAAATAAAGCCTTGATATATCGTCAATGAGGTGTATAATAGATCAATGAAGGCAGTAAATGGCAATAGATAAATTAATCAGAACACGATTTATACCGTGGGAGTCTGGACGTTTAAAGCCTATGGGTAAGTTAGAAAAGAGGCTTATTCATAAGAAGATCAGGAAGATGGAAGATATAAGTACTAATCGACACGGCATTTATAATGCTGTGCGTTGATTATTATTTGAATTAACTATTGCATATTAGGGGGTCGCTGATAAATAGCGATAAATGAACGATGGCTATAGGTAAAAAAACAGGTGGTGCTGATTTTCAACCGGGTAAATCGGGCAACCCCAAAGGTAGGCCAAAGAAAGGCGAAACTTTGACCGATGCACTGAGGGAGAGAGTTGATAAAAAAGCGATAGCCGAAAAGCTTATTGAATTAGCAATGGATAAGGGTGATGTTTATGCGCTTAAATACATCTATGACCGTGTTGATGGTAAGCCCCATGAATCTGTTACTGTAGACAATATCGATAATGACTATACTTTGACGCTCAACATTAAAGATCCGAAAAAACCACCATCCAAAAAGAAACCAAAAGTTGAACATACAAGCACAGATAAATAGATTACTTGCTATCCTATTACACAATAAAGACAGGTTTCAGGTCGTTTATGGCGGTGCGGGATCAGGTAAAACTTATGCAATAGCCCAGAAAGTAGTAGCTACATTGGCGAGGTCAAAAGAATATGAACGGTGGATAATAGTCCGCAAAGTCGCCAAAACAATTAGACATTCAGTGTTTGCCATTGTTAAGGATTTCATAATAGAGTGGGGATTATATGAGGACTTCTATATCAGGGAGTCAGATCATTATATACAGAATAAAAAAACAGGTAACGACGCTATTTTCCTGGGGCTGGATGATGTTGAAAAGCTGAAATCTATAAAGGAACCAACAAAGATATGGATAGAGGAAGCCTCGGAAATAGCACAATCTGATCTAATACAGTTAAACCTTAGACTACGCGGAAAGACGAAAACAACAAAACAGATGATTCTTTCATTTAATCCGATATCGTCTATGCACTGGTTAAAAGCATATTTTTTTGACAACCCAAAAAAGAACGTCTTTATAAGTCATACAACCTACCGGGACAACGCCTTCCTTGATGAAGAGTACAAACAAGAGCTGGAAGACCTGAAGGATATAGACTACCCGTATTATTGTATTTATTGCCTGGGTGAATGGGGTATGATCGGGAACCTCGCTTTTACCAATATCGTGATAGAAGAATTTGACAAAAAATTAGAGGACTATGATACAATACTGTATGGTATGGATTATGGCTTTAATCACGCGAACGCCTTTGAACTTCTCGGGATGCAGGATGAAGAAATCTATTTACATGATGAACTGTACAGAAAGAAGATTACCAATCAGCAGTTTATCACTGAAATGGAACCAATGAAAAAGCAGTATAAACTTGAAAACAAGATAATCAATGCAGACTCAGCAAGCCCGGCGTATATTAAAGAATTCCGTGATTCAGGCTATACACAAATCAAGGGAGCTGAAAAAGGCGATGGTTCAGTTATCGCAGGGGTGAACTGGTTAAAACGCAGAACCCTACATATCCACAGGACCAGGTGTCCACATGCTGCGGCCGAGTTTGCCAACGCGAAATATAAAGAAGACAAGGACGGGAACCTTAAAGAAGAGCTTGTCCCGTTTAATGATGATACAATAGCCGCGGCCAGGTATGCCGTTGAGCCGCTATGGAAAGGTAAGCAAATACCTGATATACTTGTTCCGATACCTCGATAAGGGAGGCCAATATGCAGACGACCGAACAAATAATAAGAACAATTAAGACAGGAAATAGAATTTTAATCAGCGTTATGCTCAAGGACTTGATAGATGCCGAGAAGGTGAAAAAAGATCGGGTAGAACAAATCTATGGCCGATATGATCAGCGAGAAACAGCGGTCCCGATTATGACCCGTAAATATGCCAATTATGAGAAAGCACATAACAGGTTGCCGCATGATTTCGTGGGTGATATTACAGATATGAAAGTTGGCTACATGGGAAATGCCGTTAAGATAGAATTGTCGAAAGAATTCTATATGCCAGAGACAGACGATGAAACGCCGAAAGTATTGGAAGGACCAGACAAGGCAAAATACGAATCACATTCCAAAGTACTGAAAGACTTCCACAACCTGAACAATGCCGAGGACAGTAATAGCGATATGGTACAGATGGCTTCTCTCGGTGGGGTCGGTTTCCGGTTGCTGTATATCGCAATGGTTAATAAACAGAAAGTAGTTAAGTATAAAAACATCCCGCCTTATGAGTGTATTCTATTTGTTGACGGTACGACCGGAGAGCCGCAGTACGGTATGATTTATTACAAGATCGAAGTGCGTGATATTAACACTACCGAAAACAAGATCCTTAAAAAAGAAAAGCTGTATGTAGAATGGTACGACGAAAAACAGGTCTATTATTTCCTTGAAGATGATAAAGGTGTTCTTGAGCCTGACTTCAGACATGAGCCTACACAAGAGCCGCACTGGTTCGACGGTGTCCCTATCATAGCCTTCCCGAATAATACCCAAGAGCGCGGAAACTGTGAAAAGGTTCTCCCACTTATCGATGCCTATGATAGGGTATTTTCTGACGGTGTGAATGAGATAGAACAGCTTCGATCCGCGTATATGTGGGCTAAAGGTGCCGGGATGAATGTTGACGATGCCTTTATGAAACAGATAGAACAGACCGGAGTATTTCCGTTGAGTGAAGACGGGTCAATCGGGTTTGTGGAAAAGAACTTAACCTTTGACGGCTTGCAGTCCATATTAAAAGAAGCACGCCGAAATATATATCAGTTTGCCAAGTCGGTCGATTTGTCAGTAGACCAGGGCGGCGATAAACGGGTTATAGGTTGGCAGATTGCTTTATTGAATCTTGAGAATGATTGTAAGGAAACAGAGCGTAAATTCATAGCAGCACTGAATCGGCAGTACAAATTGATAACGCAGTTTTGGACATCGTTGACAGAAATGTCTGAGATAAGGGACTTTGACCATGCGGCGATAACCTATACTTTTACCCGGAACTTTCCGCGAGACCTTTACGGGGAAATGCAGACGCTTGAAATCGCCATCGGTCTGTTATCCCGTGAAACAGCTTATAGCCTCATGTCATTTATTGACGATCCAGGCGACGAGAAAAAAGCCTTTGATTTGGAGAACAAATCACCTTTGGATCTTAATAATGTAAACAATATAAATCCATTAAATACCGGGGAGTAATAAATGGTTGTTTTCAAGAGTAGTTCAGAAATAGACCGATATGTTCCTGTTCGCGATATATTCAAAAATAGGAAACGTATTGAACAGGCATTAAATGTGGTAGAAACACAAGCCGAAAAAGAACTGTTGCTTGTGATGAAAAACGCTCTTGAGAATACCAGGCGGCAGTTGTTGAGACTTGCAGAAAAAGACCAGCTGACCAAAGCACAGATGGCAAAGTTTAATAGATTGAAGGGGCTTGAAAAATCACTTGCCGATACATGGAAAGAAGCCTTTGCCGCATCCGATAAAATAATAGACAAGTTAGCAAAAGTGCAATTCAACGAATCCTTTTTTATGTCTGGCTGGTCAATAGATCAGAACTCCGGGGTATGGCTTAACTGGGGACAGCTTGACATTCAGACAATCCGCGAATCATTGAAAAACGATTATCTTCTTATAGCAAAAAAGGGAATTAAGGAAAACGGGTTGCTTGGGATCCGCCGGGTTATTACTGCGGGCCTTGCACAGGAAAGAAGCTACCCACAGATAACCAAAGAATTAAAGAAGTTCGTTGAACGCCGGTCCGCGTCTGAATATCAGCGGATTATCAGAACAGAGTCACAGCGGGCGCGACAATTAGGGCATGATTATTTTGATGACCAGGCAGAGAAGAAAGGATACAATCTTGAAATACAGTGGCTTGCTACCCTGGACGGTGAAACCAGAGAATCGCACCAGGCTATGGACGGCAGAATAAGGGACCCGGAGACTAAACTGTTTCAGTGTGAATTCGTTCCTTCAGGGCATATATCCGGCCCACTCGGAGAAGGCGGGACAGCGGAATTTGTAATCAACTGCCGATGCACTACAATCGAAGTAATTAAAGACATGCCGATGTTAGTAAGGCGATCCCGAGAGCAAGGGGTTATTCCGGCGACTGATTATGAGACCTGGAAAAACAAACGGCCAACCGGAAGCCAGGGATACACCGCAGTTAATAAGAATGGTAAAATAGTGATTCATCCGAAATGAGAAACAATAATTGGTCAATAACAAGAGTATATCACTGGAGTCCTTCCGAAAATAATGAGAGCATATTGCAGACAGGCTTAAAAATCCTAATACCACAGTATGAATATAAAAATAGCGTGACAGGTAAAACGGAAGTCTGGAAACCTCCGTATATTTGCACTTCTCTCGATCCATGGAAAGCCCTGTGTTATTGTATCCCGCAATTACGAGAGGAAATAGAATCTGTCGATTTGTTTGAAGTGGCTATAAATGCAAATGATAAAATAAGAATCAGGAATGATTACAGTAATGAAATAATAGAGGTAAGGGTATTCAATTCAATACCATCCGATAGAATCAATTATATTGCAACAAGAATACTATGAAAGATAGTTCTAACGATAAATACGAAATGCTTTGTGTCGGTCGTGATGAGGTTTTACAGGAAGATGAAAGAGAAGAAGAAAGGCCGGTCTGTCCGTATTGTGGTGAAGAAATGGTATCAGTATCCTACTATGATAATAATTGTGCTTTTATCTTTTTCTGGATGTGCGGTTGTGGTAGACCTGAGATAGATGAAGGCGGGGATTGGAATACTGACATTCTTGTTTCAACTCCTGAATACACGCGCAGGGTAAAGGGATTAAATAAAGTATTGAAAAAAGCCGGTATCAAAAAGATAGTACTTCCATAAAAAAACAATGCTATTGACATTACGTCAATATATGATAAACTTACCTCATGAAGTTTCCAGGGTACAAGTAATCCAGGGAACAAGGAGTAATTAGAAATATGGAACCGTTAGAAGCGAAGAAACAGTTAGAAGAGATTTTAAAGGATCATGGCAAAGACGAAGCTATTATAAAGACAATCGTTGAGGCGGCAAAACCGCACGTAGATGTCGAGGCTGAGTTTCTTGCGTATCTCGGGAGCGACAAAGGGAAGAAATTCCTACAGGCTGAAAATGACAAACATTTTGAGAAAGCTCTTGAGACATGGAAGGAAAATAACCTCGATAAAACATACACGGAACGGTATAACAAAGAGCATCCACCCGAGGATGAAAAGGACAAACGACTTCGAGCATTAGAACAGGAAAATGCAACTGGAAAAGAAGAAAGAACCCGATTACAACTGAAAGGCGATTTAACAACTTATGCCAAAACAATTGGGATGTCGGAAACGTTTGTTCCCCGTGCAATGGGTGAAACTCTTGAAATAAGTAAAGCCAACCTTGACGAAATGAAGACGGAAATTGAAGCGGTTACACAGAAGGCGGTAGCTGATAAAGTTACTACCCGAACACCGCCGAATGGGAACCCGCCTGAAGGTCTTTTTACTAAAGCTGAAATTGAAGCCATGTCACAAGAAGATATTATTAAGAACAAGCAAAAAATCATGGAATCCATGACTGCTATAAATGGGCAGGAGTGGACTCAGG
>Ga0208769_1000708_pt1 | contig 15657 bp, 12 predicted proteins | sample AntAceMetag02UKC_FD_184768 | JGI IMG/M metagenome (GOLD analysis project Ga0208769, IMG submission 184768) | Saline lake microbial communities from Ace Lake, Antarctica- Antarctic Ace Lake Metagenome 02UKC (SPAdes) (version 2) | ecosystem: Environmental > Aquatic > Non-marine Saline and Alkaline...
ATTTTCATTTCACAATAAAAGAAATATTGAATGCTGAAAATATACTAAAATCTTATTGTAATTGATCAATTCGCTCCTACACTTTTGAAATTTACATTTTTTTAATTTGAAAATCAATTTATTGTATAAGATCTATAATTTATAATTTTATTTATTCTTTTGAATTTAACGAATATATTTAATAAATTAATACAATGTTTAATAAGGAAAATTAATATGAAAACATCAATTCTATTTAAAATAATATTAATCAATTTAGCTTTATTTCTGTTTATTGCCTGTTCCAATGATGAACCTGAATATATATCACTTAAAAACTTAGATATGACAAATAATTGGCATACAATTATTGATAATAAAGCTGAAGGTCTAAGTAATGAATTATATATTTCTAAAAATTTTATACCGGAATTTAGGGAAAATTTGAGTTCATCTAAAATTTGGGCAACTTCTATTGACATTTATAGATGGCAAAAAAAGGAAATATTAGTTGGCAATATTGATACTACAGACAATTATTTTATAATTTTGGATTCTATTCAAGGAAACAATTTACTGTGGCTAAATGGAAAGCTTGTGGATAAAACAATTGCTTTTGATCCAAAAAAAATAGTAAATATCACTAAATTTTTGAAACCAAATAGTGAAAACTTTTTTATAACGCGAAATGAAAATAATCTTAAAAACGGTGCGGGAATTAATTCAATTTGGATAACAAAAGCTAAAAGCAAGACAAAGTTATTACCAAAACCAAAAGATGTAAAATTAACACTGAATCATATACCCCCCTCATACCATGATTCACTTATTATTTATGAAACATTTATCAGAAGTATTTCACCTAATGGTACATTTGACGGAATGTACTACAAAATTCCATACTTAAAACAACTTGGTATAAATATGGTTTGGCTAATGCCTATCCATCCAATTGGAAGAGTAAATCGCAAAGGTAAATTGGGAAGCCCTTATTCTGTAAGGGATTATTTCACAACAGACAATAATTATGGTACAAAAAAACAATTTAATGTTATGAACAATAGAATGAAACAGAATAATATTAAATTGATAATTGATGCCGTAGTAAATCACACCGCTTGGGACAATTCATTGATCAAGAAACATTCTGAATTTTATACTCATAATAATAGTAGTGAAATAATCTCACCATTAAAAACCGAATGGTACGATGTAGCTGACTTAAATTATGAAAACAAAGAATTAAGGAAATATATTATATCTTATTTTAATTATTGGTTGGCGGATATGAAAATTGACGGTTTCCGTTGCGATGTCTCTGAAATGGTGCCAATGGATTTCTGGAATGATTTAAGAAAAAACTTTAAAAGTAATAATATCAGACCTTTTATGTTAGCAGAAGGCACAAAAACAGAAAACTTAACGAACGGATTTGATGCCATTTACGGTTGGGATCTATACAATGCATTCCAAAATATTCATAAGGATCCAACAAAATCTCCCGAAATTTATAAAGTGCTTGAAACTGAATTACAAAAAAATCCGAAAAAATCCGAAATTATGCATTTTGCAGAGAATCACGATACACCACGAGCTGCTAAATCACTTGGTAATGATGACCACAATTTAGCTCTATTTTTTATCTTTACAGCTCCTGGTATTCCAATGATATATTGCGGCGAAGAGTTGGGTAATACAAAAAGATTAAATTTATTTGATAAAACAACAATTAATTGGAAAATAAAAGATAGAAAAACATATAATTTAGTAAAGGACTTAACTTCTCTACGCATTTCTTCAGAGGAATTAATGAAAGGAAATATTGACAAAATAAACGATATTGATTTTATTGCCGGTTTTTCACGCACCTACAATGATTCTACTTGGAATATTATCGGAAATTATGATTCCATTTCCCACTTATACAAATGTTTAACTGATTCTATAATTTATTCAGACAAGAATACCAAAATAACGGCAGATGGCATCTTATTATCTGCAAAAGGATATTGTATTTTTAAATAAAATAACTATAAAAGGAGATTAAATTGAAGAAATTATTATTTTTTACAATTACAACTTTATTACTTTTTACAAGTTGTGCTGTCAAAATGGACTTAGACAGCAAAATTCCCATTGATGAGAAGGTAAAGATCGGGAAATTTAACAATGGATTAACTTATTATATTAGACAAAATCACAAACCTGAAAATAGAGCAACTTTAAGATTAGTAGTAAACTCCGGGTCTATTTTGGAAGATGATGATCAGCAGGGGCTTGCTCATCTTTGTGAACATATGGCATTTAACGGAACAAAGAATTTTCCTAAAGCTGATTTGGTTAATTACTTAGAATCAATAGGAATGAAATTTGGAGCCGATTTGAATGCTTATACATCTTTTGATGAAACCGTATATAAGTTAAGTTTACCAACCGATTCAATTGATCAATTTAAAAAAGGATTCCAAATTTTAGAAGATTGGGGACATCTTGTTTCTTACGATAATGAAGAAATTGACAAAGAGAGATTGGTTGTTTTAGAAGAATTAAGATCTGGCCGTGGTGCAAGTGCTCGTATGCGAGATAAAGAATTCCCAACCATTTTTCAAAATTCAAAATATGCAGTACGATTGCCAATTGGCAAGAAAGAAATAGTAAAAAATGCTGATTATGGAACATTAAAAAGCTTTTATAAAGATTGGTATCGCCCCGATTTAATGGCAGTAATTGCTGTAGGCGATTTTGATGTCGATTCTGTTGAAAAATACATAATTAGCCATTTTCAAAATATAAAAAATCCTGAAGGCGAAAAAGAACGGAAATATTCGTCAGTACCAAAAATTGATAGCACACTTTATTCGCTTGTCTCAGATCCTGAAGCCACTACAACAAGTTTAAGCATTTATTACAAAAAACCTGTTAAAAAAACCAAAACAGTTAACGATTACCGTGATAATATTATTGAATCGCTTTATAATAGTATGCTGAATGAAAGATTAACTGAAATGACATTAAAAGAAAATCCGCCATTTTTAAGAGCTGTAAGCGGATCAGGAAATTTTGTGAGGACTTCTGATGTTTATTATCTTGGAGCGCAGGTGAAAGACAATGGGATTTATAAAGGATTTGAATCATTATTAACAGAAGCAAAACGTGTGAATGATCATGGATTTTTACCTTCTGAATTAAAAAGAGCGAAAAAAAATACTCTAAGTAGAATGGAAAAATATTTTAAAGAAAAAGATAAAACGAATTCTGTAAATTATGTTAGTGAATATCAAAGGCATTTTCTTTCACAAGAACCAATTCCTGGAATTGAATATGAATATCAACTATATGAAAAATATTTACCAACTATTAAAATATCAGAAGTTAATTCTTTGGGTAAATCTTTAATAACAGATACGAATAGAGTAATTGTTACAGAATCACCAGAAAAAAAAACTACCGTCTACCCTACCAAAACAAAACTTCAAGATATAACCAATAAAGTGAATAATAAATCTATTGAACCATATCAAGAAGAAATATCCGACGAACCGTTGATCAAAAAATTACCGGATGCAGGCAAAATAGTTGAAGAAAATTATTATAAGGATTTAAATGTAACAGAATTGGTATTAAGTAATGGAGTTAAGGTTGTATTAAAACCAACTGATTTCAAAAATGATCAAATATTAATGACTTCTTTTAGTCCGGGTGGTTGGTCTTTGGCATCCGATGAAAATCTTCTTTCGGCAAAATTTGCCGGCTCAATCATTTCTAAAGGAGGTTTAGGAGAATATGATATAACTGCTTTACAAAAGAAATTAGCTGGTAAAATAGTAAGCGTAAATCCATATATTTCTAATTTAACTGAAGGTTTAAATGGCTCATATGCACCAAAATATTCAGATACATTTTTCGAATTGATCCATGCATATTTTACTATTCCTCGCAAAGATTCTACGGCTTATAACTCCTTAATTGAAAAAATAAGAACATTCTTAGTAAATAAAAGTGCAAGCCCCCAAATGGTTTATAGTGATTCCATATCAGTTACCTTAACACAACATCATCCAAGAAGGAAGCTACTCACAACTGAACAATTAAGCCAAATAAAACTTAACAATTCTTTTGAATTTTATAAGGATAGATTTGTCGATGCAAGTGATTTTACTTTCATCTTTGTTGGCAACTTTGAAGTAAATAAAATAAAAAAGAATATTTTGAAATACATTGGTTCATTACCATCAACAAATCGTGATGAATTGTGGCGTGATGAAAAAGTCAATGCACCAAAAGGAATTGTCAATAAAAATATTCATAAAGGAATTGAAAAAAAGAGTGTAACTCAAATTGTTTTTCCAACTGATTTGGAATGGAATTTAAATAATTTATACAGTATTCAAGCTATGAAAAATGTATTGAACATAAAACTGAGAGAGATATTAAGAGAAGACTTAGGTGGCACTTATGGAGCTAGAGTAAATGCTTCATTGTCTCAATTTCCTGATGAAGATTGTAAAATAACGATCTCTCTTGGTTGTGATCCAGACAGAGTTGATGAATTAACAAAAGCAATATTCGTTCAAATTGATTCATTGAGAAATTTTAAGAATTTTACTGAAGAAATTGAAAAAGTAAAAGAAAAAGACAGAAGAGGATTTCAAAAGAGTTTAAAACAAAATAAATATTGGTTAAATAAATTGAATAATTATTATTATAATGGTTTTGATTTAGATGAATTTATGAATGTTAATACTCGTATTGATAATTTTGATGAAGACAAATTGCTCAAAGCAGCCAATAAACATCTGGATCCCGGAAATTATATTCAAGTAACTCTTTATCCTGGTATGGGATTTTAGATAAATAAATAATTCCATTTTCTTCTCTCTCTTTATTTATTTTTAATGTAATTTATATTGTATTAAAAATATAGTATAATTATTATATTTAATAATATTTCTCTCTTAAAATAAACAAAAAATAATTTGATATTTTATAAATATTAAGTTATATTATAAAGATGTAATAAAATGATAAAATAATATTATTGGAGGTAATAAAACAGAATGTCAAGAAAATTAATATTTAATTATGTGATCATTGGATTGTTACTTATCTGGGCCGTATATGAATTGGCACCAACTGTTCGTTTTGAACAATTAACTCAAACTGAGAAGGAAAATTTAAAGAAAGAAGGAAAATTAAGCGATTTAAAATCAAAAATAATTAAAAGAGGACTTGATTTACAAGGTGGAATGCATTTAGTTTTGGAGGTTAATGTTCCAAAATTAGTGGATGGATTGGCAAAAAATAAATCAATTTCATATTATGATTTTATTGAAAAAGTAAATAAAAAACATAAAGAAAATATTGATGAGGACTTTTTCAATATATTTTTACAAGAAGCAAATAATAGCGGAATTAGATTAGCTAGATATTATATGGACAGAGGCCATCAAAATAAAGATATTGTCAAATCATTACAAAAAGAAGCAAGAGAATCAGTTACTCGTGCTTTGGAAGTAATTAGAAATAGAGTAGATCAATTTGGTGTTTCTGAACCAACAATTCAGAGACAAGGAAATAAAAGAATAATCGTTGAATTAGCAGGTGTAACAGATGTTGAAAGAGCTCGTAATTTGATCCAAAGTACGGCTTTATTGGAATTTAAATTATTAAAAGATGCTACTATTGCTCAAGATGCAATTAATAGAATTGATCAAGTAATAAGGAAAGAAAAACCAAACACAAATTTAACAGATACAACTACTCAAAATGAAAAAATATTAGAAAAATCAAGTGAAGACAAAGCAGTTTCTCTTGAAGATATTTTCGGAATTACGGAAACTAATGCTACGGATAAATCTGATTCTTTACGAGATTCTTCTGTTACTGTAGATGAAAATATTGTTGCTGAGAGACCATTTAGTTCATTATTGCGAAATTTAGGTCGAATTGGCACGGGAGTTCCTGCTGAAAATGTATTTGCTGTTAAAAAAATATTAAATATGAAGGAAGTAAAAAAAGTACTTCCTGCTGATTTAGAAATATTATGGTCAAATAAATCGGAAATATTAACTACTCAATCAGGAGAAGCAAAGGAATTTTACGTCTTATATTTTGTCGAAAGAGAACCCGGATTAACAGGACAACATGTTACAGATGCAAAAGGAACAATCGCCAGTATGAGCAGTAATAATGCCGGACAACCAGTAGTACATGTGGATATGGACAGTGAAGGCGCAAAAATATGGTCTCGCTTAACAGGAGCCAATATTGGTAAAAGAGTAGCTATTGTATTAGATAATAAAGTCCAAATGGCACCAAATATTAAATCAAAAATACCAAGTGGTAGAACTGTTATTGAAGGACTGAGCAATTTGGAAGAAGCAAAAGATATGGAAATTGTTTTGAAAGCCGGTGCATTACCCGCTCCTCTTGATATTATTGAAGAAAGAACAATTGGTGCTTCACTCGGAGCTGATTCTATTAGAAAAGGTACGATGAGTGTATTGATCGGTCTATTTGTAATTATTATTTTTATTGTATTCTATTACAAAGGATCAGGTCTAATTGCTTTCTTTACCTTGGTGTTAAATATTATATTTGTTTTATCAATATTAGCATTCTTGGGTGCAACATTAACACTTCCCGGAATTGCTGGACTTGTTCTCACGATGGGAATGTCTGTCGATGCAAATGTGTTGATTTTTGAAAGAATTCGTGAAGAATATAAAAAAGGGAAAACAGTTCGTTCGTCAGTAGAAAATGGTTATAATAGAGCTTTTATCACGATCTTAGATGCAAATTTAACTACTTTAATTGCCGCTTTAGTTTTATGGCAGTTTGGAACAGGCCCAATCAAAGGTTTTGCAGTAGTTCTTTTTTGGGGCATTATTTTCAATTTCGTATCGGGATATTTCATTTCAAAAACTATTTTTACAACCATTACAACTCGCAAAATTATAAAAAAATTAAGTATATAAAATTAATAGGAGTATAAATTGATACAATTTTTTAAAAATCCAAATTATGATATTATAGGAAAGAGAAAAATCGCAACAATAATTTCTACTGTCATTATATTAATTGGAATAGTAAGTATTTTAATCCAGGGACTGCATTACGGAATTGATTTTGAGGGCGGTACTTTGATACAATTAAAATTCGCAAATAAAACAACAGCAGGGGAATTGCGAGATTTATTAAAAAACCCAGAATTAGGAACGCCTGTTATACAAAAGAGTGCCGAAAATGAATATATGATAAGAGTTAAATCCTTTGGTACAAAAAATATAATAATTGGAAAAATCAAAGATGACTTAAAAGATAAAAAATTTGAAGTAAGGCGAGTTGATAAAGTTGGTCCTAAAATTGGTGGAGAACTTAGAACATCTGGAATATTGGCAATTTTTGTTTCAATGTTATTAGTATTGCTCTATATCAGTATTAGATTTGAATTTAAATTTGCCGTTGGAGCCATTATTGCCTTATTTCACGATATACTTATTACATTGGGAATTTTTTCCATATTTCAATGGGAAATATCCATGCCTGTATTAGCTGCATTCCTTACCATTGTAGGATATTCATTGAATGATACAATTGTTGTATATGATAGAATTAGAGAAGATAGAGCTGCTTACAGAAATACAAAATCATTTCTAGAAATTATTAATTTAAGCATCAATCAATCGTTATCTCGTACAATTATTACTTCTCTGACTACATTTCTTGTTGTCTTTGTTTTAGTTATATATGGTGGTGAAACTCTTTTCGGATTTGCAATTGCTATGTTAATTGGTGTAGTAGTCGGAACTTATTCTTCTGCATTTGTTGCAGCACCACTATTAATTTATTGGCAAGACAAAATAAATACTACAAAAAGTAAAAAAAGATTAAGATAACAATTCATTTTAAAAATTATTTATAAATGGAATACTCAATTTCAAAATTAAGCTCTCCAATTGGTGAGCTTAATTTTATTTGTTCAAAAGAATACCTTTTATTTTTAACTTTTGGAAAATTAAAATATTCTCGATTTGATCAATTTAAGGATAAATATCTAACCCACGAATATAAAGGTAATTATCCTGTTATTTATAAAGTAATAAATCAGCTGAATGAATATTTTAATAAAGGAAGAACTAAATTTTCTATTCCAATAAAATTGTTTTGTAGTGAGTTTCAAAAATCAGTATTATATGTTATAAAAAACATTCCTTATGGTACTACAAAAAGTTATTCTGAAATTGCTAAGATAATAGATAATCCTCTATCAAGTAGAGCGGTTGGAAATGCAACTGGAAAAAATCCAATTCCAATTATTATTCCCTGTCATAGAGTTATTAAAAAAGATAATTCAATTGGTGGTTTTACCGGTGGTTTGGAAATAAAAAAATATTTACTTAATTTGGAAAGATCAATATAAACATTTTTAACAATAATACAGATCTTATCCAATAATATCAAATGTAGAGTATTCTTTTTTTGTAGTTATTTCATCTTTAACTAAATTTGTTACATTTGCCGCTGTTGGACCTTTTTTAATCTGACCAACAAACAAATTTAACTTTTCTTCTTCACCTTCAGCAATAATCTCAACAGTACCTATTATCGTATTCTTTACATTTCCTTTAATATTAAATTGTTTAGCTAATCTCTGTGTAAACCATCTAAACCCAATCATTTGCACTCTGCCGAAAATCTCAATTTTATATGTTCGTATCATTTTATTATCATGTTCTATTGAAAATATTAACTAAAATAAAAAGCAGCGAGGATTTCTCGCTGCATTCTTTATATTAGTTAATAAATTTACATAACATTATCTATCTTTTGCTGTATTGTATTTTTAGGCAATGCTCCAATCATTTGTTCAACAACCGAACCACTTTTAAAAATTAACAATGATGGTATGGAACGAATTCCGTATTGTCCTGCTGATTGTGGTGAATTATCAACATCTAATCGTGCAATTTTTATTTTCCCTTCCATTTCTTCGGCTATTTCTTTCAATATTGGAGTAACCATTTTGCAAGGCATACACCATTCTGCCCAAAAATCCACTAGAACAGGAATATCACTTTTAATTATTTCCTTTTCAAAATTTGCATCTGTTACTGTTATCGTCTTATCTGTCATATTTTCTCCTTTTAGTATTTAAATTTCATTTATTTAAATATAACAAATTATTTATAAATAAAAAATTATTATTTATAAATTTTCTTCTAATTTTTCTTTCAAAACACCTCATAATTTTGTAAAATATTAAATAAAACAAATAACAAAAATCATAGGAATTTTTATGTCAAAATATATAGTAATGGGTTCGCAATGGGGTGATGAAGGAAAGGGAAAAATAGTTGATAATATTTCACAAAAAATGGACTTGGTTGTTCGTTTTCAAGGTGGTGCTAACGCCGGTCATACCGTAATAATAGAAGATAAAAAATACATTTTACATCTTATTCCAAGTGGAATAATTTCAGGTAAAGCAAAAAATGTTATAGGAAATGGTTGTGTTATTGATCCTGTAACTCTTGCCGACGAAATTAATGAACTAAAAAAATCAGATATTAAAATTTCAACAAAAAAATTGTTTATTTCATCAGATGCGCACATCGTAACTCCATTACATAAAATATTAGATGTAAAATTAAACAAAAAAATTGGTACAACTTCTCGTGGAATTGGTCCTGCTTATATGGATAAAGCACAAAGAACCGGTATAAGAATGGAATCAATTTTAGATAATACTTTTGAAAATAAATTTCTAGAACATTTAGAATACTATAAAAATAATTATACTTTCATTAATGATACTATAATTAATGAAATCAAAGGATCTTTACCAAAAATTCTAAATTCTATAGAAATGATCAAACCATTTATTACTGATACAAAAGAAATAATTTTTGATTCGATCCAAAAAAATGAAAATATTTTATACGAAGGTGCACAGGGAACTCTATTGGATATTGATCACGGCTCCTACCCTTTTGTAACTTCGTCATCAACAACTATTGGAGGTGCATATACCGGAGTGGGAGTTTTTATTGAATTTGATAAACGAATCGGTATTATGAAATCATATACTACTAGAGTTGGTGAAGGTCCATTTCCTACCGAACTAAATGATGATATTGGAGAAAAATTAAGAGAAAATGGGAATGAATTCGGAGCAACAACAGGACGGCCAAGACGATGCGGTTGGCTCGATCTGCCATTAGTAAAAAAAGCAATTATGCTCAATGGATTTAATTATCTTGTCATTACAAAATTAAGCTGCCTTTCGGGTTTTGATAAAATTAAAGTAGCAATTGACCATGATAAAAATGATAAACCGATTTATAAAGAATTCCCCGGCTGGAAAGAAAAAGTTTACGGGCTTAATAAAATTGAAGAATTACCAAAAAACTGCATAAATTATATTGATTTTATTGAAAATTACTTAAATATTCCTATTGGAATGATCTCTACGGGTCCCAATCGAAAACATATTATTGTAAAAAATGAATTGTAATATTTTTTTAAATAATAGCTTATATGATTTTTAATAACAAATGTCGTGAATTGCTCGAATGAGATAATTATTATTTATAAAAAAATGTAAAAAATCCTTTGTAGTTTCTCAAAAATTGTTTAGATTAAAAATAACTTAGATGATTAAGAGAACAATTATTATGATGAGAGATATAAAATATAAACGAAGTATTAAAACACTTTCAATATTGCTGGATAATAACATATTGGCTATAATACCAACATTGTGTGTAAATAAAAGATAGTATACATTTATAAAGGATACTAATGTTTGTAAATATTTTAGAAAATTTTAGATTAAATGAAATTCCAAATACGCTTTTTCAAAACGAAGAAGTGGATAATAATTCTACGGTAATTGAATCTATAAAAATTAAAAACATTGAAGTTAAAAAATATATTAATGAATTTTGGACAGCAAAGCAACGTCAAGCAAATAGCATACATGAAGTGTCATATAGAGCTTGTTTTAAACCACAATTACCAAGATTTTTTATTACAAATTTAACAAAAGAAAATGATTTTGTTTACGATCCTTTTCTTGGTAGAGGAACTACGATTATTGAAGCTGGGTTACTGAATAGACAAGTTATTGGAAACGACGTTAATCCATTAAGTAAGATATTAAGTGAATCAAGATTTTTAATTCCCAAAATGATTGATTTAGTTAATTATCTTGAAAAAATTCCATTTCAGAAAGACATGAAAGCAGATATTGATCTATCAATGTTTTATTATCCAGACACTGAAAGTGAAATTGTATCATTAAGAAATTATATTCTTGAAAAAGAAAAAAATAATAAACTGACCAACTTGGACAAATGGATAAGAATGGTTGCTACAAATCGACTAACAGGACACTCAAAAGGATTTTTCTCTGTTTACACTATGCCACCAAATCAAGCAGTTTCACAAAAAAGACAAATAAAAATAAACGAAAAACGAAATCAAAAACCTGAATATCGAAATGTAAAAAAATTAATAATTAGAAAAACAATTTCATTAATTAAAGATATTTCTATATTACAGCGAAAAACATTAAAACAAATTCACAATACAGCAATTTTTTTAAATAATGATGCAAGAGAAACAAAAACAATTCCAGATAATTTTGTCCAATTAACTGTTACTTCACCGCCTTTTCTAAATATTGTTCAATATGCAAAAGATAATTGGTTGCGTGGCTGGTTTAACGGAATAAATATTCAAGAAATAGAAAAAAAAATAACGATGTCTAAAACTATTGAACAATGGACTGATGTTATGCAAAAAGTTTTTAATGAACTTTATAGAATTACCAAAAAAAAGGGCCACGTAGCTTTTGAAGTAGGTGAAGTAAAAAATGGTGAAATTAAATTAGACGAATATGTTGTTCCACTCGGCATTAATTCTGGTTTTACACCTATCGGTATAATTATTAACAACCAAGAATTTACAAAAACGGCAAATATTTGGGGTGTAAAAAATAATAATAAAGGTACAAATTCTAATAGAATTGTATTGCTTAAAAAGGAGTAATTTAATGAATAATAAAAAATTATCATACGACTTGCAAGGTGTAATTGCTCAAATGTTAAAGCCATTAAAAGATTTGCCATTTGGAATTGTAATTGAAGGATTATCAGGACACAAAGTAAAACCATATAGTAAAAAAAGCAAAAAAGACAAAAAAGTTTTATCTATCCTAAAGAAAATTGCTGAAGAAGTTTTAAGTGAAATAAATAAAAAAGGAATTTCAAGATCAAGAGCGAATGAAGTGGTAATGATATAGAATCTTATGTAAAAAATGCTCTGAATAAACACAATTATAAAGCAAACACACCAAAAGCATTTAGTGGTAAAAAGAAATCAATGGGCTATCCTGATATTGAATTTATTGACGAATTTAATAGACAAAATTATTTAGAATGTAAAACATACAATTTAAATAATGTTGATAGTACACAAAGAAGTTTCTATTTATCCCCTTCTGATGATTTTAAAATAACAAAAAATGCTCATCACTTTGGTATTTCGTTTGAAATTTATGTAGCAAATAGTATAAAGGATAAACATATATATAAAGCTAAAAGTTGGAAGATATTAGATTTATCGCCTTTGAAACTGAATGTAAAATATGAGTTTAACACTAATAATAAAATGTTATATGATGAACAAATAATATTAGCTGAAAAGAAATAACAACACCGTGGCATATACACAATCGTTGTGCCCTATTAAAAAAACAGATGTAATGAAATATTCACAATCAGAAATTGAAAAAATAATACAAACAGGAGAAACGGAAAGTGTTGAATTCAAGATTCAACATAAAAACTCTCCTCCCCACCAACCCCAAAATAATTTCAAAATAATTCTTTATATTTACAAAATTATTTATTAACTTAAGTTATTAAGTAGAAGTGAATAAATGTAAAATAAATAAGAGGAAATTGATTATGAAAAAGTTCGAAAAAAAATCAATAGACGGGAATACGGCAGCCGCTCATGTCGCTTATGCATTTAGTGATGTAGCTGCAATTTATCCCATCACACCATCATCTCCAATGGGTGAATATGCCGATACTTGGGCAGCAAATAAACTAAAAAATATTTTTGGAGAATCTGTTGAAGTTATTGAAATGCAATCTGAAGCAGGTGCATCAGGATCGGTTCACGGTGCTTTAACAGCTGGTGCTTTTACAACAACTTTTACCGCATCACAAGGGTTAATGTTAATGCTTCCGAATATGCATAAAATTGCCGGTGAAATGTTACCAACGGTTTTTCATGTTGCAGCTCGTTCGTTAGCTTGTCAATCTTTATCAATTTTTGGAGATCATTCCGATGTAATGTCAGCTCGAAATACAGGATTTGCAGAAGTAGCCCTTTCATCAATACAAGAAATAATAGATCTTGGAATTGTATCTCACTTATCTACACTTAAATCAAAAGTACCATTTTTAAATTTTTTCGATGGATTTAGAAATTCTCATGAAATTCAAAAAGTAGAAATAATCGACTACGACACAATGGAATCACTTGTAGAAAACAAATATGTAGAAGAATTTAGAAGCAGAGCATTGAATTCTGAAAATCCACGCGTAAAAGTTGGAGCTCAAAATCCCGATGTATATTTTCAAGGCCGTGAAACGGTAAATAAATATTATGACGATGCTCCTGGAATCGTACAAAATTATATGGATAAAGTTGCTAAAAAAATTGGCAGACAATATCATTTATTTGATTATTTTGGAGATCCAAATGCTGAAAATATCATCATTGCTATGGGAAGTGGCTGTGATACGATCGAAGAAACGATCAATTACTTAAATAAAAATGGTGAAAAAGTTGGATTGATCAAAGTTAGATTATATAGGCCATTTTCAGTTAAACATTTGATCGATGCTTTACCAAAATCAGTTAAAAAAATCGCTGTACTTGACAGAACAAAAGAACCCGGATCGGTCGGTGAACCATTATATTTAGATGTTGTTGCTGCATTAAAAGATAAGAATTTAACTATAATTGGAGGCCGTTATGGGCTCTCCTCAAAGGAGTTTACGCCTCAAATGGTAAGGGGTGTTTATGATCATCTAAATAATAAAAGCACTCATAATTTCACAGTTGGAATAAATGATGATGTTACTCATACTTCAATAGCATATCCTAAAGAATTAGATTCAACACCGGAAGGAACAATTAGTTGTAAATTTTGGGGATTAGGTGCTGATGGCACTGTTGGAGCTAATAAAAATTCTATAAAGATCATTGGCGATAATACTGATATGTATGCTCAAGGATATTTTCAATATGATTCAAAAAAATCAGGTGGAACCACAAGAAGTCATTTGCGATTTGGAAAAGAAAAAATTCAATCAGAATATTTAGTACAAAATACTGACTTCATTGCCTGTCATAATCCTGCTTTCATAGGAAGATATGATATTCTTGAAGGAATAAAGAAAAATGGAGTTTTCCTTTTAAATTCTAATTTTAAATCAGAAGATGTGTTTGAGCATTTAACTGAAGACATGCAAAAAACGATCATTAATAAAAACATCAAATTCTACAATATTAATGCATTAGAAATTGCAAATGAAGTTGGATTAGGTGGTAGGATCAATACAATTATGCAAGCGGCATTTTTCTTGATCTCAAAGGTCTTGGATAAAGATATAGCAATAAAAATGATCAAAAATGCTATTGAAAAGTCATATTCAAAAAAAGGTCAAAAAATAGTAGAAATGAATTGGAAAGCCGTTGACGCTACTAATGAAGCATTAAAAGAAATTGAAGTACCAAAAGAGCTTCCAAAAACATCTAAAGAAATTAAAAGCTTAGTACCTGAAAATTCAGATGATTTTACCTTGAATGTTATTGAGCCGATTATGAGAGAAAGAGGTGACAGTATTCCGGTTTCTCAAATGCCTTTAGACGGATATGTTCAATCAGGAACAACAAAATTGGAAAAACGCGGTGTAGCTCCTTTTGTTCCGCAATGGAATTCTGATAAATGTATCCAATGTACTCAATGTTCATTTGTATGTCCGCATGCAGCGATCAGACCAAAATTGATCAATCCTGAAAATTTAAAAAATGCACCGAAATCGTTCAATGTTATTGATGCAATAGGAAAAGACAAAGATAAAAAATTCAAAATACAGGTATTTATTGATGATTGTGTTGGCTGTGAAGTTTGTGTAAACGAATGTCCTGTTGGTGCTTTAACAATGTCTCCAATAGCAAAAGAACGAAAAAATGGCGAAACAGAAAATTACAAGTTTTTTGGAAAATTACCGGAAGATGTAATTGGAAATAATAAACCTGGTTCTCTAAAAGGAAGCCAATTTAAACAACCGCTATTTGAATTTTCTGGTGCTTGTGCCGGTTGTGGCGAAACACCCTACCTCAAATTGGCAACTCAACTATTTGGCGATAGGATGATAATTGCAAATGCTACAGGTTGTTCATCAATTTACGGGGCCACCTTCCCTACTATTCCTTACACAAAGAACAAAAATGGACACGGACCTGCTTGGGCAAATTCACTTTTTGAAGATAATGCCGAATATGGATTTGGTATGCGTCTTGCTGTTGATTCAAATCGAAAGATCTTAAAAACAAATGTGAAATCACTTTTAGAAAATGATATTAAACCCG
>Ga0208769_1000709_pt1 | contig 15638 bp, 30 predicted proteins | sample AntAceMetag02UKC_FD_184768 | JGI IMG/M metagenome (GOLD analysis project Ga0208769, IMG submission 184768) | Saline lake microbial communities from Ace Lake, Antarctica- Antarctic Ace Lake Metagenome 02UKC (SPAdes) (version 2) | ecosystem: Environmental > Aquatic > Non-marine Saline and Alkaline...
CAAACCATCCCAACATCTTTATTAGACCTTATCCAAACACAAACAACAGGAAGTACCTTATCTGCTTATAGAAACTTAGCAAGTGCTTCTACTGATAGTCCTTTGATGTTCTTAGAACAAGATAATAGTGGAGATGACCAGAATGCTTTGAGTATTCAAAATGACGGAACAGGAAAAGGTTTATTCATAGACCAAAATGGAGAAGGGCAAGGACTGAATATAGATTCAGAAAGCACAACTAGTTATGCTTTGAATGTTGATGCTTTAAGCTACAGAGCAGCGAGGATTTTACAACAGGGGGATGATAAAGGTTTGTATGTTCAAAAAACAGGTGTAGGAGTTGGTACTGCTATTGAGATAGTTAATAGTGGAACAGGAGATACTTTATTATTAGATACTAACGGAAATGCAAAAAGTATTAATATAGACTCCGAAGCAACCTCAGCAACAGTCCTTAATGTAACAGCAGAAAACACAAGTGGAAATATTGTTAATATAGATGATAAGTTTGTAATGAATTATTTAGGCAATGTTGGGATTGGAGATACTACTCCAGCAAATGGAAAATTAGAGATACTTCAAACAGATGTTGATAATTACCATCTATACGCATCTGGGAATGGTTGTGTCATGAATTTAGGAAGACCAAATTCATCGTATCACGGGAGTTTTGGTTTTTTAAGAAATGTGGCGAGTGATGTATCCGCAAATCCAGTAGTACATTTTCAAAACTCTAACACAGGGGATGACCAACATTTATTAAATTTATATGATAGTGCCTCAGCCACAACCATAAAAGCAGACAAAAACAATTCAGGAATAATCGCAGACCTCGACGGAGACGCAAATTCAGCCTCAGACCTTATCGGACTTAGAGTTGATGCAGTAAATTCAGGAGCAGGTGAGGCTTATGCTGCTATATTTGAAACTGGTAATGTCGGAATAGGGACAGATAGTCCAACTGGAGAATTGGAAGTAGATGGAAGATTAGTTGTTGGTTTGGGTTTACAATCTGCACCTAGTTTTTCTTTTGCTGGAGATTCTGATACTGGAATTTATTCACCTGGAAATGATATTTTTAGATTTACTACGGGAGGTTTATCTAGATTAAGTATGGAAGCCAATGGGAATGTTGGTTTGGGTGCTGGTATTACAACGAATGCACTTTTTCATATTTATGGATATGATAATGAAGCTGCTGCAAATGCGTTTATAGTAGAAGATGAGAATCAACTTATTGATTTTCAGTTAACATCTTCTGGAGATTCAGGCGTTACTGGGGCAACAGCTTATTTCAGAGGCAACGTCGGCATTGGCACAACTTCGCCAAACCATACCTTAGATGTTAACGGTAATATAGGATTAAAAGAAAGCCAATATATAAACTGGGGCTATACAGACGGAGAAAGTGGTTATGGCTTTAAAGATAATAGTGGGACATTACAATACAAGAGTTCAGGCGGAAGTTGGGCAGATATTGGTTCGGGCGGAGGCGGCGGTTCAGATGTAAACTGGACATTCTTTAATGGTTCAGGCATTAGAGTTTCAACTTCTACTAATCAAGTATTAGTCGGAGGAACTGCTACCTCTACTTCAGCTTTTTTAGAAGTTAACTCTCCCGGTGGCACAGACCCGTTTTTTATTGGGTCTTCCTCTCCATATCTTGTTGTAAAGGAAAGCGGGAGAATAGGGATAGCCACTTCTTCGCCATCAGAAAATTTAGATATTTATAATGATACCGCAACATCTACGGGATATATTTATTCAGGAGGTTCAGAATTAGGCGGTGAAATAGTTTTAGAAGATACTGACGGAGCAGGATGTTCAAAACAATATACTTTAGATGGCTTATTATATATAGATACAATAACTTGCCCTTAATATGAAAATAATAATTTGTATAATAGTAGGCGTTATTACAGTAGGTTCAATTACAACTGCTAGTATTCTTATTGATACAACAAAAACTGAACTTCTTATTAATGAAACAAAAACTTCTTTAGTAATTAATGCTTCACAAACTGGCAAACTTACAGAAGGACTTGTTGGTATGTGGAGTTTTGATGGGCCTGATGTTTATGGGACTACGGCGATTGATAGAAGCGGGGAAGGGAATAATGGGACATTAACTAATGGTCCGATTGAATCTATTGGCAAAATAGGGCAAGGGTTAAAGTTTGATGGGGTTGATAGTTATGTCCGAGTTGATAATCTTGTAAATAATACAGGAGAATCAACTTATTCTTTTTGGGTTTATCTTAATGGTGCTCAATCAGATTATACAGGTCTTCTTACAGCAGCAGATGTACCTGTTAATCCATATATGTTTGTAAGAAATTCTAATGAATTATATGTTTACCATTATGGTTCTGCCGGAGCAATAGATTGTCGAACATGGGGTATGGTAATTCCTATGAATGAATGGGCACATATACTTACAAGGCAAGATTCTACTGGGTGTTATAATTATATAAATAATACTTTAGTAGGTTCTGACACCTCGGTTACAGGTAGTTGGGCTGAAACTGCTGGAGGGTTATGGTTTGGCTCTGAAAGAGGAAATAGGGGAAGATATTTGGACGGAACAATGGATGAAATTAGGATTTATAATAGATTTTTATCTCGAGAGGAGATAACTAGGTTATATAATATGGGGAAATAAAAATATGAAAAAAATATTATTAATAATTTTAAGCGTTATCCTTACTCCAATTGCAGTTTTTGCTTTATCGAGTACAGTTTATCGTTCTGGAGATAATTATGGTATTGGAACAACAAGTCCTTATGCTTTACTTTCGGTTCACGCTCCAGACGCAAGCACTTTCTTTGCTATAGGTTCGTCAACGGCGACAAGGCTTCAGGTTGATGATACAACTTTTCAAATTCAGGAAGGAGCTTTTAAGCATACTTATGCAACTTCTCTTACCGAGATAGATAGTTTAGAAGTTGGACCAATGTCATTAGAAGATAATGGCGGTATTCTTTCTTGGATTGATATGGATGTGTCAACTACTACAGCCAGTTTAGTAGAAAGTTATACAGCTCAATTAGACGGAAATTTACTGATTACTGTTTATGGATTAACAGACGGTTCAGGTGGAGTTATTAATTTAGGTGTAGGCATAGCTACAGCCACCCCAGCTTATACTTTAGATGTTTATGGTAATATGAGAGTTGACGGAGATTTAACAGTTACTTCAGCCAACATAACTAACTTAAATGCTACAACTTCTTTAGATTATTGGGGAACTACCTCAACAGGTATGACTGGCAATTCAGCTATTATTACGGTTGGGCTTTTAGCTAACGGCACTTTAGCTTTAGATAGTCTTTCATTCTCTGGCACGCTTGACCACGAGTATGGCGGGTTAGAAGTAGACGCTAGTGCTTATGCTGGCTTAATAGCTATCACAGGCGGAGCTACGGCAGAGGTAAACTCCTTAGCAGAGATTAATGCTTTACTCCCGGGCGAAACTATTGCTTCCACTACAGTAGAAAACCTAAATAGTTTAAATAGATATTGGACAATGGAGATTTCTACAAGCACTATTGATTTTGATAGCCAATGGGTTATTGAGGGAGCTACAAGCACTCTTGAACGAATTGGAACAGCAATGACAATAACAGAATTAAATTGTAAAACAAATATTGGTACAGCCGCAATTCAGATAGGAGATGGTAGTGCTTCTACTACATATAAATCCTTTGGGACTACTGCGGCAACACAAACCTACTCATCTGGAAATAGTTTTACAAAAAATGAAGATATTTTTATAGCAGTTCAATTAAGTGATAAAAATACAGTAGCCGAATGCTACTTCACGCTTAATACAGATTGATTATGAAGAAATTATTATTATTATTAATATTTTTAACAGGTTGCACTACTGCGACTAATCTTGGTGGAGATTTAGAATTATCAAATACTTCTATTCAAGATAAATATAATGCGTCAATAATAATTAAAGAAGATTATATTTTAGAAGGCACTAAGTTTATTAAAGAAGCAGTAGACATAAATTCAATTCAGATAGAGATTGGAAACGACACAAACGAATTTACACCAGACTTTAAAATAAGCCGTTGGGAAGATGAGGTTTGGTTTAAAATGAAACCACGCATAGATGCAGTTTCTTTAGCAGACAGAGAGGTTATTTTAGAAGCCGAAAAGATTAAATTCATAACCCCCGGAGTAGAATATCACGCTTATGATTTAGGGGTTAGTGCCGAACACCCAGAGGGAGCATACGAATTTGAAGTTATCCTTTTAGAGAAACCAACCACGAATATAATAACTTTTGATATTGAAACACAGGGATTGGACTTTGGGTATCAGTCAGAAGAATTTTGTAATTCAGATGATATTTTATGTCCAGAAAATGTAATTGGTAGTTATGCAGTTTATCATTCTACTAAGGGTGGAGTGAATAGTTCTTTAGAAAAATATGAGTATAGGAATGGTAAAGTATTCCATATTTATAGACCGAGAATATGTGATAGTAAAGAGTGGTGCGTATGGGGAGAATTAAATATAGACACAAAACAAAATATTCAAACAGTAATTATGCCAGAAGATTTTTGGAATAATGCAGTTTATCCTGTCAGGCACGCCACTGGGGAAATTTTTGGAGATAATTCTACGGGTGCATCTAATACTTATTGGTCTAATGGTTATATTGAAGGCAGTAAAGCAACTCCAGAATTTGCGGGGACAGTAACTAAAATCACAGCATATCAGAATGGCAGTAATACTACTGCAAGAGCTATTTTGTATGAAGAATCATCTACTAATATAACTACATATAGTGATGAATCGTCTTTTGTAAATGGATGGACAGATTTTACTCCAGATAATGGAGATACAGATATATCTATTATTAGTTATTGGATTGTTATTGGTGATGGTAACGGAACTCCCGTAGGATGTGATTCTGTCGTTGGTGCAGGAATAAATTATAGTGCAGGATATGATAGTGCAAATACTCCTCCTTCTACTATTGGTGGTTCATCACAAAATTATAGATTTCCTATCTATGCTACCTACACCCCGTCAGGCGGAGCAGAAACACCACCTACAGAGAGAAGAAAAGCAATTAATCAAGAAAGTATATATTAATTTAATATAAAAATATGAGAAACAAAACTCAAGCACAAAGGAGAGCACGACACGCACGCATTTACGGGAAGAGTAGTCCACTCCCCGCACGCAAATTTAAAAATAGAAAATAATTAATTAACATAAAAATAATATGGCAACATCAAAAAAGTATAATTTAGATTTGGAAGATGGCTCAAAGATTTTAAAAGTTTTAGGCTACCTTTTAGCATCAACAATTGTAGCATTTTTAATTACATTATTGCCGCAGATTGAATTAGGCAGTATGTCTTGGTTAACGCCAATTATTAATATCTTGTTAGTAGCTTTACAAAAGTTTATAAAGGAAAATCAATAGAGAGGGGAATATAAAAATAGGGACATAATTAATTGCCCAACATTTTCAATAGCATACCCCTCTCTATCTAAAAAAGGAGTTTATTATGGGAAAGAAAATCGTAGTATATTATTGCAAAAAATGTCCTCGTATAAAACGATTTGATGGGTGGGTATTTCCAGACGCAGAAGTAAAACGGGAGATACAAGAACAAAGAATTAATGGCTATATTAAATTTATAGCTAAAGTATGTCCTGAATGTAGTGAAACAGAAGTATTAGTTTGAAAATTCTCTTTCCTAAAATTATAGAGTTTGAGGGGTTGCTCTATGATTTAATCTAACAAATCCCTCTCCTTAACTTATTAAATTAAATATATGGGAGAGCCACAAGAATACACCAATAGAGAACTCTACATCTTAATAGATAAAGGTTTTAAAGGTGTTCACGAAAAACAAGACAAAACTAATGGAAAACTTATAAAACACGATACAAGAATTACCAGTATAGAGAATTGGAAATCTAAACTAATTGGTGCTTTTGTAATCACTAATATTATATTTTTACCAATAGTATTTGCTTTTTTAATAAAATATATAAAATAAATATGTTTGAAAAAGACCCTCCCAGTAGATGGAAGTCTTTAAAAAAAATAATAATAATAATAGTCAGCATACCGCTTTTAATCTTATTAATGAAACTTTTAAATATAGGCATTGGATATGCCCTTAATATTAAAAACTTATGAATGAATTTAAAAATATAATAAAAAACTTTTTAGACAATCATCTTTTAGTTTATTTGGATAAAATTTTAAATAAACCTAATCTTGATAATGGTTTAATAGAAGAAACCGCTAAACAAATTAAAAAGGCAGGGCATTATGTTTATGGCTTATTAGGTGAAACTAATAGCCGACCAATGAAAGAAGACGGAGATTTTACTGATTTCTTACCAGTTGGCGAACAGCAAAATACAGGATTTGAAAGAATGTGGTGTGTTAGTGAAAATGGAATATGCAATTCAATAGAAACAGATTTTAACTATTATATATCGCTTGTTAATCAAGGAAAGGCAGACAAAGACACACAAGAGTTAGTAAAGATTTTTAAACACTTTGGATTGATAGTTGGAGATAAATGTTTATTAGAAACTCCTTATGTAGCATCAGGTTCAGGCACAACTAGAAGAGGGCTTTTATATTCTAAAGCAGGTTATTTTGTTAGAAAAAATGGCTTAGTTCCTAAAGGTAGTTATCCTGCTTATTCAAGTTGGAATGGCTTATATTATCCTGCTAATGGCACTTGGATTAATGGCAATAAAGTACCAACTGATTTATTGAATAAAGGTAGAAAACTTGTAGAGTTTATTGATATTACTTATGAGTGGGTTAATCCTAAAAATTATAACGAAACAGCTTCTATGGGTTCTCAAGGTTCATCTTGTTTCGCTTGGATGTTTCCTGATAAAAACGGAATATACCAAAGAGTTAATTTAGCAAGAAATCACTCTATTTTAAGATTTAAGAAAAATGATACAGACCATAAAAAGATTTCAGATAGTTATCAGCCATTTGTTAAAAAACTTGCTCTTAATTATAGTTTAGGTAGTGGATTTTTATTGTCTTATGGAATTAAAAAAAAGCTCCCTAATTTTAGAGAGCAATTAATAGAAGATGGATATGATTATGTATTAAGAGCAGAAACGGAAAAAGGTGGTAGGGGAGAAGTATATGATGTTAAATCAGATAAATTATACTATGTAAATAAAGACGAATGGAATAAGAGAGCAGTCCAAGCAAAAACTATTGAAAGAAAAATAAAGTTTATTACAGAAGATTTTTTTCGTAAACTATCATAATCATTTACATTCATAATCTTCCCAGCTTATACACTTCTCTTTGAGACATTGTATTTGTTCAGTCTGGGCTTTAATTAATTGAAGATGCGGAGTAGTATCAACAAAAACTTTAGCGTCTTCTATTGTAAGATAAGGTTTATAGCAATTTCTTTTATAAGCCTCTTCACAAATAAATCTATCATCTTCTTCTCCACACTTAGGACATTGTTTTCTTAAAAGTTCATCTCCACATTTTTTAGAAATAATACATTGACTTGTAATAGTATATTTATCTTTAAACTCTACAGGAAAATCCTCATTTATTCCTAGCCAAAGATTAACAGATAAAAAATAGAAAAGGGAAATGACAATTATTAACCAAATGATTGTTTTTATTATTGTTTTCATATTATTTAATATTAAAATCTTTAGTTGTCCCACATTCAACCATATATATACAATCACAATTTTCAGGATTGTCTATGGCTTCAGGGCAATCCGAAGGATAACAACATTGACGATAAAGGGCGTTAGAGTTTCCATAATTATTATTAACTATTGGTGTAGAAGTAGCATTTGGAAAATCATCTTTATTATATTTATAACCGCACCCACTTAAAACTAACGCTAATAAAATTGTTAAGATAATTGTTTTTTTCATATTTTTACCATTGATTTAATGCTTCAGAGTGTTTGATATTAAACACTCTTGTTTTATTATTTAAAATCATCCAAGCGTGTTGATAAGTATTATTATATTTTTTTATTATTTCTTTAGTATTTCCAATTTTTCTCATATCAGAAATTTCTTCATCTGTAAATTTGCCATTGATATTCTTTGTTCCTTTAAGGGCTATAGTTTTATAATTATTATTTTTAATATCATAATGGGATATAATCTTCTAAAACTCTACGATATTTATGGTCTATATTACACCATTCTAAATTGGTTTTTTGAAGACAAAATTTACATTCTTTTGGTTCTCCTAACTCTCTTTTAACCCAATAATGAATTGCTGAATAACAAGCAATTTCACCTTTCCAACGATGGTGTTCGTTTCCTTTTTTATGTTTATAAATTCCTATAGGCATATATTTATTAATATTGGTTAAAAGCTTCTGCATTTTTTAAATCTGCTTCAGTTTTGACTGCTCTCATTAGCTCAAGTATTCCCTTAGCTTCATAAGTAAGCTCAAGCTCTTTTATCTTTTCCGTATCTTCTATGAAGTTCTTTTTTAACTTTTTCTAAAAGTTTTATATATTCTAAATCTTTCATAATTTTTGTAAGGTCTTAATTATATCTTCATAATATCCTAAACTTATATTAACATACCTATTTCTTTTCTTTATTCTTAAATCTTCAAGCCATTCCTCACCTTTAATTTCATTAATACGATTATGGACTTCAGGGTCTCCACAATGATGGCGTAAATGATGTCCCGCACATAATGGGATTATGTTCTCCATATCGTATCTTAATGACGCAGAGGTTGACTTCGGAAAATAGTGATGCCCACAAGATAAAGGTTTAGGACATATCAAGCAAGTATCATAAAGGCTTCTAACTAACTCCTGTAATAGGCGGTCTGCCTTTTTTCTCAACTTTGCTCTCTTTTGTTGTTGGCTTAATTTTTTCATATAGTGGACAAAATCTCCAGTGTAAATGATTTTTATAACCTAATTTTTTTAACCTATTATAGGTGCAGGTGCATTTCATCTAAAAAGGGATATTAATATCTTCACTTCTTAATTCAGCTTGGTCTGTTCTGTCAATTATTTCTTCTCCATTATTTCCCATAGGTTTATTCCAAGGTTCATTGCCTGTAATATCTTTAGGGTCAATACTTGGTTCTCCATATCCATCTTCTTTAGGTTCTAACTTATAAATCCAGTTAGCCATATCTTCTATCCAGCCTTTTACATCAATTCCTATGTCATTAGGCTTGTTAGACATTAATAAACAACTATTATTAAGAGCATTACACCACCTAATATGTTGTTGAGTCTCATCAACAGGCTTTTCTTGATTATAGGTGTTTTCTTTAGAAGGTCTTTCGTTTGTAGGGGTATAGGAAGGCGACACAGGCTGTTCTAAGGGCTGTGATGGGGCAGAAACGATAGATTGTTTGTTTTGGATAGAATTATCCCATTCACTCGTAATATAATCACTCGGAATATATTTACCTTGCCCTTTATCATACTGGAATTTACAGGCACTATCACTACATTTCCAGTGTGGTGCTTTTGGGTTTCTTTTTAATCCATCAGCATTATAGTTCATTGGTTTTGAACATACTGGACATTGTTTATTTTCCATATAGTTTTTATTAGTTTATTATTCTCTCATTAACATTTCTAAAAAGGCATCTTCATTAGTAGCCCAAGAAGGACTTTCCCAAGGTATAGGTTTTCTAACATAAGGTCTATCATTTATATGCCCACTTTGTAATTCGTTTCTTTCATTAATTACTAAATCTTTTATTTTGCTCATATTATTATATCTAATTTTTTAAGCATTTTAACAAACTTTTGGTTCTTATTGTTATCAATTAAGTTAATCATATAAGACGCTTCGCCTATTGTAGAGGCTTGCATTTTCTTAGTAAAATATTCCATTTTATCCATTCTATCACATATAGGGATAGTCGTTTCGTTCTTACCCATTTTATTATAAATGTTTATAGAGTATTCACTTAAATCTTTTCTGGGGTTTAAAGAATTATAAACAAGTTCATAAGTCTTACTGCCTTCTTCTAATAGGGTTTCTATTTTCCAGAATAAATAATTAATTTGTTTATTTGTGGGTTTTATTTCCATATTATTTAATTTTATATGATGACATAAAATATCCATCATCTCTTACGTGAAGAATGTCAGCATTTTTAAATACATCTTTTTCCTTTATTGGTTTTAAGCATTTATAACACCACAAATATTTTCTAAAGAAAATTTTAAGCCAAGTGCTTTCGTGTGTTTTAAACCAATAGCCTTCGTGTTTGCATTTATTTTCCATACGATTTAAAAGCCATTAGGGGAGAATTATTAAGGTATCCCTACCTTCCCCATATCCTCCCCATAGCTACAAACTTTTATTTAAAGGTTTTCCATTAACCTATAAACTTATATAATTTCAAGTTAATTTCTTCCTTTATAAAAGAAATGTTTTTAATTCTATAAGATGTTCTACCCACAAATGATAACTTACTGCTCCAAATGCGATACCTACAAATAAATATATTGCTCTATCTATTATTTTGTCTATTTTAAAGAAGTTAAACATATTTATTAGTTATTTCATCACAAATATTTATTATATTTTTATTTTCTTTCTGCCATTTATCAAATCTTTTTTGAGCAAGAATTTGTAATACCCTATATTTTTTAAAATGTTTTTTCTACCACCAACCTTTCATTGTTATTATTGGTGGAAATTTATCAATTTCTTTTTTAAGGGTTTGTCCCCAATATTTATTTATATTTATTGTATTGGGCATATTTATTCTCTTAATTTATAATCCCAAATACTTTATTTCTTTTCTTTTATAAGTTTTTTTACTAATTCAACTTTTTTAGAATGATATTCAATTTCTTTTTCAGCCTTTTTTACTTGTTGCATATGATAGCCAACAGACCAAGATAATTTCATTATATTACCATTTTTTGAATATTGATATCTTGTAGCTTCTTCTATTTCTCTTTCTTTTATTTTTTCAACAACTCTTTTTTCAGCTTTTTCTTTAGTATCAAAAATATCATTATTATTTAAGGAATAAAACTGATAGCGATATTCAATAGATTTTCCTTTTGAATTTTCAGTTATTTCTTTACCATCAATAATAATTTCTTTAATATTAGATAACCATTCATATTCCTCAATATAACCTCTTGCACCAGACATACCTCTATTACAATAATCACAAGGAATTTTAATTTTTTCTCCATTTCCTAGAATAACTACAACTTCTTTTTTATCAAAACATACTGGGCAATCTTTTTTAACTTGTTCGTGATTGTATTTTGCCCAAAATACTTTATCACCAATATTATATTCTTTGTTCATATTATTTATTTTTAAGAATTACATAATCATCAAGCCCCGATAAATATTCTTCGGGTTCGAGACCCGTGAGTTTTCTTATTGCCATACAAGTTTTGACTTTAACATTCGGGCTTCTCTTTTCTCTTATATCTTTAAGAGAGGAAACTTCTATTCCTATTTTCTTGGCTATTTCTTGCCAGTGCATACCACTACGCAACTTCCAAACTTCTAACTGATTTAATTCTTTCATATAATTATTTTAATGTTTTTAAATATTTATGTAATTCAATGTGGTGATAACGACAAAGCCAAGTTATATCAAATGGATTATTATAATCGTTGTGATGAATAATCGCCTTTTCACCGCACACTTCGCAAGGTTGATTATTAATATTTCGTTGTTTAAGTAATTCTAGTGTTTGTTTACGACAACGATGTTGTTTTTTTGCTTTTTCATGATTTTTGTGATACCAATTATTTTGCCATTTAGAAGTTTTTTTATTGTTTTTTCTATGCCATTTATTTTGATATTTTTTTATACACTTTTTACACCAGTAATTATAATGGTCTTTATTTCTTTTTCTCTTATAAAAATTACTTTCTATATCTTCATATTTAGTTTTGCATTTTGTGCACTTTCTTCTTGGTTTTTATCCTCTTCTTTGCTCTCATAATTTTTTAGCAACGATATTTTACTTCTATATAATTGTTTAGTAAATTTATTCAATTCACTGCTTTCAATTACTCCATCTCTAAATCTGTCTAATTCTTTTCTTAAAAAGTCCATTTGCCCCTCTGGCAAATCCTGCCAAATATTATTTTCAAATATTAAATCTAGCGAGGAAATCAATATCCTATTACATGATTTAATTTTTAACCTCTCTCTATACTTATCTAAAATATCTTTAATATTACTAATATATAAAATTCCCTCTGAGGTTCCTGTTTTTTCCCATAGAGCAAAATTATTCATTAGCTCATTAATCATGTTCTTGGTGTTAAAAATAATAAAAGCATCTGATGTTGTGGAAGCATTAGACCCTGATAATTTTTCTGGCATCGTATCCCCTCCGTACAATTTTTCTTTATTATTAAAATTAAAAATACTCTCCTCGCTTTTAGCAGGCAATTTATCATACTCCGTATGTTCAACAATAACTTTTTGCTCAATATCATTCAATATTTGATTATCCAATACTATCGTTGGCTCGTTGCTTACATAAAAATTTGTTGGTATATCTTCATATTTAGTTTTGCATTTTGTGCATTTCTTCATTTTATTTATATATTTATTATACCTACTTCTTATTATACACCCTTATTAATTAATGTCAACCCCTATAATGCTAAGGTTTTAGAGTATTTATAATTAAAGATTTGAGTTATGCACTGTTATATAGACTCAAAGTAATATGGAGTTCCACATTGTTGTGGATAAGCTGTATAAGTTCCGTCTAACCAATCTCTAATAACGTGTCCGTTATTACACCAACTTTTATATTTCTCATTATCATAATATCTACAAGCACTATAATTATTATCTTTTCTTATATATTTTTTACTATAAAATTTATTAATTTTTATAGTTTTATAATTTGGCTCAAAAATTAAATCACCTATATACCGAAAAGTAATAGTCTTATCTGTTTCTTTTTTTTCCCAAATACCTTCATTTCTTTCTATTCCGCCTCCAGAGGTTGAAGTGCATTTATATTTTATTATTTTATTCATATTTTATATCTCCTTAAAACAAATTTCTTCTTCCAGATGTCTTTATTCTTAATAGCGTCATCAAGTTCAACTATAGCATTTCGGTTATCCCAAGGATTAGGAAAGTTATCTTTTATTTTTCTAAGGTTTTCATTTAAGGCTTCCTCTTCCACATCTTTTAAGGTTTCCCTAACTTCAAAGCCAACAGTCTTGTAAGCCACTATGGGGTTATTAGAACCTACAGAGATAGCAGGGTTCTTACCTATAGCAATAACATAAGAGTTTCTTCTTAAGCCCCTCGTGAACGTTTCAGACCTCCAGGTAGGGTCTATTTTAAAAGCTTCTTCACTTACTTCATCATAAGACACACGCCCTCTGTCTTTTATAAATTGTATCAAGATAGATATGTTGCTCATAGTTTTTTTAAAATATTTTTTAAAGCAATTAAAACTACCGTAGAACCAACAACTTGATTTATACCAGACCATTTTTCTTTTTCTTCATTAATGATTTTTGTAATTTCTTTTTTAGTCATATTACTTAATTTTAAAGTGTTCTATTATTTATTTATTAATTAATCTTTATTTTTCTTATTAAGGTATTGTAACATTCAGTTCTTTTTTCTTCGTCTTTTGTTGGTTCAGCAAAACCTCTCATAAAACACTCTGTTTCTTGTTGAGCTTTAACTAATGCTATTAATAATTGTTGTTCATCTTTGTCAAATACCATATTTATTATGCTTAGTTTATTAAAGACCTTTATATTTATTTTAGAATAATTTATCTTGTTTTTTAATACTTATATCCTTAAAAGCGTTTTCATCATATTCAAGATAATCAGTATTTTCATTAGTTTTAAATATTCTACCAGTCTTGTTATGTTTAAGAATTAAGTTTTTAGGATTAAGAATTTTCATATTTTTGTATAGTATCAGATAAATCTTTTAATATTTTTAAGTCTTCTTTTTTTTCTGTTAATTTATACATTCTTACTCCTAACTTACCTAAATCTTTTAAAATTGATATAGCGAATAATCTATCAACCCTATTTTTTGAACACAATAATTCTTTTGTAATTTTTGTTATTTCTTTCATATATTTATGAATTATTTTATGACATTTAAGACAAAGAGTTAAACCATTATTGATATTCCACAGTTCTTCGCACTCTAACGCTTCTTCTAAAGTTTTTATTTGGTGTCATCTTTTTCATATTTTTTTGTTAATTGAATAAATCTATCATTTTGATACTGGCACTTAATATACTTAAGTTGTCCAGTTTCTCTATTTTTTACTATTTTTATTATTGAATTATTAGTATAAAGTTCATCGCTGTAATCGTTTCCACCAAACGCTTTAGCATTATTTACTTTTTCTCTCATAACTATCATTACATAATCAGCTAATTGGAATATCCCCGCACTATAACCTATATCTTGCATATCAGGTTCTTTGTTATCAGGTATTTTTTTAAGATGAGCCATTACTACTATTATTACATTAAGTTCTATTGCTAAACTTTTTAATTCAGTAGCTATCCTTTTTAAAGCTATGGCTTCATTATCACTTGTTTTTGAGCCAGTCGGTATTAGAAAATCTATATGGTCTATAAAAACAACTTTAGTCGCATATTTAATCCAACTCTCTTTTATCTTATATTTTATCCATTCTAATTTTCCAGTAGTATTTTTTTTAGGGGCAAATACGTGATAAAAATTATCTATTTCCATTTTTTTAAACTTTCTATCAAGATGTTCAACCGATACTTCATAAGAAAACCAGAGAGTAGGAATAGCATTTTTACATAAGTTATAAGTAATACTTTGAGCAAAACTTGTTTTTCCTTGACCACTTATACCACTAATAATTATTAAATCTCCGTCTTTTATACCACCCTCCATAGCTTCATCAAACACATCATATCCAGTAGAATACTTTTCTAAATTTGACTTATTCTTATCAACTAAGTCTTTTAAGGGCTTGACTTCATCCTCCGTAATCTGGGATAAATCAAGTATTTCTTCTGTGCTTAAATCCTCCATATTTTTATTTTATAAAATTTTTAATAATTACAATTAAACTATTAATACAATTTTCGCATAAATCTAATTCTACTTTTTCTCCACCAAAAACAACAGATTTAGCTTTACAATGATTAATTACATTAATCTCTTTTTTACATTTATCACAATAAGTTTTATTCATATTTTTAATATCTTTTCTTTAAAGAATTGAATATTTTAATAAAATTTCTATTTATATAACCTATACTGGTAGCGTTTGTTTTGTGAAAATCATCCATTCTATCCAGTAGCCATTTAAAACCATTTATTATATCTTCATCATTCTTCATTTCTTTTTCCCCTACTTCTTTATTTTTTTCAACTATTTTTTTAGCTAGTTGTTTTGCTGGGAATAAATTATCCATTTGATAATCACCGTCTGGCGTGGTTATTCCCATTATCTCCTTAAAAGCCTCTAAGAGTAAAAAAGAAATTTTAGGGGGAGTACTCTTATCTTTTGTAGTATTATCTTTTGTATGTCCCTTTTTGGGTAACGACGGATTACCTTTTTTGGTAACGGTTACCTTTTTTGGTAACGGTTTCCAAGTGTCAAAAT
>Ga0208769_1000710_pt1 | contig 15633 bp, 27 predicted proteins | sample AntAceMetag02UKC_FD_184768 | JGI IMG/M metagenome (GOLD analysis project Ga0208769, IMG submission 184768) | Saline lake microbial communities from Ace Lake, Antarctica- Antarctic Ace Lake Metagenome 02UKC (SPAdes) (version 2) | ecosystem: Environmental > Aquatic > Non-marine Saline and Alkaline...
TATTTATCTAATTTAATGAAAATTAAATGGGAGTATTCGGATGCCTATAACGCTGCTATTAAGAATAGAGATAAAAAACTATATTCTAAAATATATTACTTACATAAAAAAGGGTTGTGTAATAGGAGTATAAAATGAAATTTTTAACAATCCCCAATAAGAATTCCCCCACTTCTATAAGTGGGGGATGAATTATTGCTTGACTTATAGAAAAGATTTGTGTACAATAGGTAGTAGTAATTGTTTTAGGAGTTAATTTGAATAGTTTAGATAATAATAATCATTCAGTGTTCAAACTGAATTATCATCTGGTTATGGTAACTAAATACCGCAAGAGGGTTATTACAAATAAGATATCCGATAGGTTAAAAGAGATGTTCAGATATGTGGCAGAATCTTATAATATCACTTGTACGGACTGGAATCATGAGGAAGATCATGTGCATGTACTTTTTACTGCGCATCCTAATTCGTGTATAAGCAAGTTTCTGAACGGGTATAAGAGTGCGGCCAGTAGATTGATTAAGAAGGAGTTTCCCGAGATAAGGGTAAAGCTTTGGAAAGAGATGTTCTGGAGTAGAAGTTATTGCTTAATATCAGTAGGGGGAGCACCCTTAGATATATTAAGGAAGTATATTGCTTCACAGGGGGAAAGGAAAGATAGATGAGAGCGTATAAGTACAGAATTTACCCTAACACTGAGCAGATTGTTCTGCTTGCTAAAACATTCGGGTGCGCAAGATTTCTGTATAATCGCATGCTCTCAGATAAGATCAAATACTATGAAGAGACTAAGCAGACGCTTAACCGAACACCTGCATCCTATAAGCAGGAATTTGAGTGGCTCAAGGAAGTTGATAGTTTGGCTTTATGTAATGTGCAACTGCATCTGAATACGGCCTTTAGAAACTTCTTTAGAGATAAGAGAATGTGTTTTCCTAAATTCAAGTCTAGAAAGAGAAATAAACACAGTTACACTACTAATAGGGTAGGTAAAAATATAGACTTAACAGCTACCCGTATTAAACTCCCTAAGTTGGGGAAGGTGAAGGTAGTTAAACATAGGGACGCACCCTCTTTAGACAAACTTAAGTCTGTTACTGTAAGTAGAACTCCTGCGGGAAGATATTACGTAGCTATACTTTACGATGTAAATGTAGAAGTTAAAAGCGTTACACCGGATACTGGTATAGGTCTTGATTTCAGTATGAGCAAACTGTTTGTTGATTCGGAAGGAAAAAGTATAGATTACCCTAAGTTTTACAGAAGAGCTGAACTTAAACTTAAAAAGGCGCAGAGAACATTATCAAGACGCAGTGAAGGTAGTAACAGATATCTGAAACAGAGGTATAAAATAGCCGTGTTACATGAGAAAGTCAAGAACCAGAGAAAAGATTTTTTACATAAGCTGAGTACTTTGACAGCCAAGAAGTATGATATGGTATGTGTAGAAGATCTTAATATGAAAGCTATGAGCAGATCTCTTAACTTCGGTAAATCAGTGCATGATAATGGGTGGGGGATATTTCTAACATTTCTGTCTTACAAATTGGAAGACAGAGGTAAGGTGTTAGTGAAGGTTGATAAATGGTACCCGTCCTCAAAAACGTGCTCTGTGTGCGGTAAGGTAAACAATAACTTAAAACTTTCAGATCGAGAGTACGTATGCCCTTGCGGGAACCGAATGGACAGAGATCTTAACGCCGCTGTCAATATCAGAAGAGAAGGCTTAATAATTTATAAGACCGCAGGACATGCGGTTTCAGCTCAGTTATGCTGCGCTCATGAGAGCGCTCGCCTGAGAAGCCCCCACTTCAAAGAAAGTGCGTAGCACTTGCTTAAGTGGTGGGAGTATGTCACTTATGTTACTGTTTGTAACACTAATATCTTGTACACACGAAGAACACAAGATAGATGATACTTGTGTTATGAAAACAAATACAGCTTATTGTTATGTACGTAGGAACTTGAATGATAACACGGATTGTATTTATATACGTGAGTTTGTTAAAGATAAATTCACGGGTAAAGTAGGGTACGTCTACGGAATAGGTGTTTCGTGGGTATTTAATAGGCCCGTTAGAGAACCTAATGAATTCGATTCTGGATTTTGTTCTATTTACAAAGAATTGGAGAATTAAATGTGCCAAGATAAAATAAAATGGATGGAAGAATGGTAGGTAGAAAACCATTAAGAAAGGAAGAGTGACTCACCCGGATATTATTCAGTAAAAATAAATGTTAAGGTATACGTGGATAAACTTGACGTTTATATTCAGTACGATATATTTATAAGGTAAGGGACACACGACGGACATCGTGCTTATGTGGATGTGTTGGTCTTCGGGGAAGGTCGATGGATTGGAGTTATCTGGACTGCAGAGGGTTCAGGGGTAGCAATGATCTGTACTTCTTCGAGGGCCGCTCATTTTTTTAGTATGAAAAGTAACACAATCTTTAGGATAGGTAATGACAATATTAGTAGCTTGTGAACATTCTGGTAGAATACGTGACGCACTCACCAAGAGAGGATTCGATGCTGTGTCTTGCGACTTGAAAATTTCTGATACACCAGGGAAGCATTATGTAGGAGATGTCAGAGAGATCTTGTTTGAGGCTAATTGGGATGCTGTCATCGCACACCCACCATTTACACACACAGCAGTTTCAGGGAACCGGTGGTTCAAAGAAAAGATAGCTGATGGAAGACAACAACAAGGTATAGACTTCTTTCTGATGTTCACGAAGCTTAAGTGTCCATTCGCTATAGAGCATCCAGTATCTATTATGTCAACGAAATATAGAAAACCAGATCAGATCATTCAGCCATATCAGTTTGGCCATCCTACGACGAAGAAGACATGTCTATGGCTTCAGGAGCTACCATTGCTTGTACCTACAGATGTAGTGGAACCGGAATGGTATCTCAATCCTGACGGAACGAGCTATAGAGATCTTAAAGGTAAGAGATACCCAAGGTGGCATATGAAGACCGGCGGTGGACTGAAGAATAGTGCTGAGCTACGGAGTATAACCTACCAGGGCATCGCGGATGCAATGGCTGATCAGTGGGGAGATTATTTAAGAGGGAGAAGAGGGTATGACAAAAAATGAATTACCAAGCAGACTGAAGACACGTAAGGAAAGACTTATAAAGATAGCAAAGTGGTTATGGTTTAATGAACCTAATATTGTTGCAAGGATGGTATGTTCTGATGAGGTATATGAGGAAAAATTCCCTAAGAGATTCAAGCGTATGAAAATATTTGATAAACACAATGCTAATTGGGATGTAATGCAGGATAAATTAAAACAAGATCTTAAAAAATATGAAGAGGCAACACCATGTCAAAATTAAAAACAAATAAAGAACATTTAAAAGAACTATACGAATTAATGGAGCTACGTTCGGGACTCGATGTCAGGATCTTTGCTGATAGTGATGAGATGTGTACTGATTACCGGCACACTCTTCAGAAGATACTGTCTATCAAAGTTGTTCCGTGGTATAGTTCGGATGAGCAGATACTTATTACCGAGGATGATATCCTTGATAGGTTCAATGACGAAAGTACAACGGATGATGTGCATGATAGAGAGCAGGAAGTAGCTGAGAGATATGAGAAGGAAGTGAAGGAAGTGATCGTTATAACTTTAGAGGCGGACGCATGTTAGCGGGAAGAAAAGTAACTATAGATCCAGGAAGTTTAGGTAAAGAGGAGACCGTTGTTAGTGTCGTTGGACAGCACGAAGATATTTGGGGTACAGTACAGTATAGAGTTTTGTCACAGTGGAAAGTAAAACCAGGAGTAGTTAGTTCAAGACAGGCAAAACGTTTGGTGAAATTTATTGAGATATTACGTAGAGGAATTACATTAAATAAAAAGGAGATGAAATGAAAGATGAAAGAAGTAGAGGTTGGAGGTTTTGTAACAGATTATCAAAACTTATAAGCGCTTTAACAGCTGTTGGGTATGCTTCTGATGATTTAATATTAGTAGGATCGCAGAGTGAGTTGAGGGAAGTATTATTATCTGTAAATGAATCAGAAATAACCAATGTAAGCACTTTACCAGTTGTAGCTGAAGTATTAGGTGAAGGTGAAAGATCAGGTATTTACGGAGTTGATTTTATGAATAGGGAAGACGAAACTCCATATACTCCAGACGACAATTCTTTTAGGGGGTTAATGATTTTTATTAAGAATGATGAAGGTTATCCTGAATCTGGTTTGGGTTGTGTATCATTTGGGAGAAAGGATCATTGTATGGCAGGGTATTTTTGGGTCAGCCCTGATATTAGATTGGACACAGTAGTAGAAGAGTTGCTTAAATACCATGTTCCATTTGTAGTTACAGAAGAGTAGTGTAGATATTTATTATAGGAGAGAATACTAAATGAAGACAGTTAAACAGAAAGTAGAGTTACTGGAACCTATTGATCGTAATAGAACGTTGAAGATATTAGAGAAAATAGGTAGAGTTGCGTATAAGAGCGAAGACAAGATCACTGATCAATCTGCTGCATCTTTTATTGCTATGATAGTTAAGAGAGGACACTTTTCTGTTTTAGAACACATATCTGTGACAGTACATGTTATTTGTGATCGAGGAGTATCCCACGAGTGGGTTAGGCATAGATTAGCTGCGTACACACAGGAAAGTACAAGGTACTGCAATTACTCTAAGGATAAACATGACAACCAGATTACTTTTATTGAGCCTTCATTTATGTGGGAACCTCAACCTGGGGAAGACCCTAAAGACACACTCATTGTACATAAAAAATCTCTTTGGGAGGATACAGTAAGTGTAATAGAGACTGCGTATCTAAACCTTATAGAGCTTGGAGCTACTCCACAGGAAGCAAGAAGTATTCTTCCTAACTCCCTTAAGACAGAGTTTTTTGTAACTATGAATCTAAGGGCTTGGCATCACTTTTTTGAATTGAGAGCAGCTCCTGCAGCACATCCGCAGATGAGAGAGTTGGCTATACCGTTACAGAAGGTTTTTCAAAGAGCACTTCCAGAGATATTCGGTGAGGTTGGTTATGAGTAGACGTGTTACAGGATATGTAAAAAGAATAAAGGATAACGAGGTATTTGTGTTCGGTAGCAATCTTGCCGGGATTCACGGAAAGGGAGCTGCAAGGCAGGCTTTGAATTGGGGAGCAGTCATGGGGGTTGCCGAGGGGATGTCAGGGGCTACGTATGCGATCCCGACCAAGGATAAGATAGTCCGGAAGTCATTGTCACTCGGAGCTATAAAAGCTGGGGTGGAGAGATTCATCAAGCATGCTTCGGAGAATGAAAGTAAGCTTTTTCTGGTAACAGAGATCGGCTGTGGCTTGGCAAAATTTAATCCGGAGGATATAGCACCTTTATTCAGCGATACTGCGGGTCTGGATAATGTAAAATTACCGAAAAGATTCTGGGATATCCTAAATAGAAATTATAACAGGAGTAAATTATGACTGAGTACAGACATTTAAAAGATAAGACTAGAGAAAAGAGATGGTATACATGTTTAGTTACTATCCGGAAGAAATATGAGATGACACAGGCTCAGGTAGCTAAGGAAATAGGAGTACCGCAACCGCAGGTCTCCAGGTTCGAGAGAGGGGGGATGGTCAAGGTTGATTTCCTCGTCAGATATATAGGAGCTCTCGATAGAATTTTGGAGGATAAGAACGTAAAGGTAGATATGGATATACCTTTTATAGAGGATTTAGTGGTTAAACCCACAGTAGTATCTAATGATCTTGATGATATACCCATGTAAAATAATGACTACGTGTTTTTTTTAGTATAGTTTGGAGAGTACCTATGCAGAATAACATTAACTGGCAGGAGATCAAGGATTCTCAGATAACTTTAAAGGTGAAATCCGGTAAGCCTATGCCGGAGAATCAGTTGAAGGGTTATAGGGGGTGGGCGAAGAAGATACTCCGTATGACCAATGATGAGATCATGGTGGAAGGCCGTAAGATCTTCACGAGAACCAGTGGACTGAGTGCCGGAGAGAGAGAATTCTGTCAGCAGATGTGCATATATATTACGGATTATAATATGAAGGAGAAAAGAGATGGAGCAGTTATCAAAAGTAAGGATAGCGGTAGTGGGAAGCAGGAAGTTCCTGGATTATCAGATGATGAAGGAAAAGTTTAAGGAGTTCCTTGAATTTTACGGATGGAAGGAAGACGGGATAACGATCGTATCCGGGGGAGCTAAGGGAGCAGATACTCTTGCTGAAAAATTGGCTGATGAGTTCGGTTATGCTAAAAAGATAATGAAAGCTGCCTGGAAGAACATATATATTCGGGATGCTGTAGTTAAAGAGGGACAGTATGGTCCTTATAATGTTAAAGCAGGTCTTAATAGAAATCTTGATATGGCTGATGATGTGGGTGTTGTTATTGCCTTCTGGGATGGAAAGTCCACAGGTACCAGGCACATGATAAAGGCATGTAGGGATAGAGATAGAATAGTGGAGGTAGTAAGGTATGAGGATGATCGAAGACATCAGTTATGATATTAAGAGATTCAGGGATACGGTAGAGAGAGATCTTAATTATTACAAGGGTGTGGACGATGAGTTCATGCAGTGGCATATTAAGAGATTTCAGAACACATGGTCTGAAGTAAGTTTACCAAAAAAAAGATTGTCTATCGGAGGTACTCCGATCGTATCTAAATATACCAGAGTTGTCACCGGAGGTCACGGGCCTTACGTTGAGTTTACAGAAAAAGATCTCCTGTTTATCCCGGTAACTGAAAAGAAGCAGGAGTGGAGATCTGAGAAGAAGTACGAGAATTGCAAGTACCTATGGCTTACACATCCTGAATTAAATATAAAGATCTATAAGCAGAAACACGGTGTGAAGTATGCTGATTATAAACCGGGTATGTACTATATAGATGCTTTGCTATTCGACGGGTTGACAGTGGGGGTGCCGAAGTCACCGGTATTGGAAGTAGAAACAGAGGACCCAATGGATTTACTATGAGTGATATAGTTGATTTCAATATACTAAACTTCTATAGGTTCGCCAGATGTAACACAGATCTTAATCTTATGATAGCAGAGCTGTACCGCGCCAATCTCAGTAAGATAGATGTTATCGGAGATTTCTTTAAGAAGCATTTTGATACCGCGGCATTGTATACTCCGGAAACATACCCGTATCTTTTAGTTGGTAGTGAGGAGTTCAAGAGTAGAAAAGGTATGAGTAAATTAGGATTACAATTTAAAAAGTACAGGCATCTGGATAATTATCCTGTTAAAGGGGTAAAATCAATAGCAGTGATGCCGAAGGGTAGATCAGAGCCAGGAGCTTTGAAGAAGATTAGGGAATTCCGTAAGCATATGGATGAAGCTTTACGATCCAGGCTAAGGGAAGAGGTTAAAAAAAGGCTTAGTTACTATATACCGGCATTTAAAGAGGCGGTAGTTGAAGCTAAGCTGGTAAAACCATCTATACTTCTACTGGATGCAGGGATGGTGATAGCTTTACCTAATTGCGCTGAACTTACCGGGAAAGAACCATTTGTAATAGAGCTTATAACCTTAGAAGAAGTATTAGAGGATATAGAGGCACAACAGTTCTTAAGGGCTCAGGGGAAAGAAGGTGTGGATGAGGTGTTCTTCCTGTCTGAGTGGGCGTTTATGACTATCGGACAGATAGTAAGAGTAGATAATATGGAAAATGTATAATAAGATAGTTAAAAGTAGATAATATAGGGTGTGTAAAAGATGTTTGAGAGAATTATAAATGCTGCCATAATAATAGGATGTGTACTGATAGGATTAGTGGCGGCTTATAATTTGGGGTTTTTTGATCTTTACCTGTAGAGGTTCTGATATTTGGAGCTATAGGCTTCCGGTTCTTTTAAAAATGCATGGTACTATTCTGAAAAGGAATAGTGGCAAAAAAAGTGAGGGAGTCTCTATGTTTTGAGGTTATCAAATCCGACACATATAACCAGGGGCTCCTTTTTTTAATAATGTATAATAAAGGGACTGTTTAGATTTTTATATTTTTGGAGGATAGTATCATGGTCAGAAAGATTTCAGATGCGCAGGTTATTAAGGCAGTTAGGGATTTACATAAGATGGCAGCTATTAAGCAGGCTATCAGTGCTAAAACAAAAGCACTCATGGCTCTGTTGGGTATAACAGGGGCTACGGGAGCTCTCAGTGCCGGGGCTGTTGAAGGTGTTGACGCTCCAACAATGGAAGGTGTCGGGGATTATTGGGGAGATAAGTTTGGTGTTGGCGGTGATGAACCTGAACCGGGTCCGTATGTACCGGAAGGAGCTGCTGAGGCGGATGCACTTCAGGTTAATGATGAGATCCCATATGAAGAACCAATACCTATGGGTAAAAATCAGGAAGTGGATGATGCTGATGCGGAACTCGATGAGTTGTTGAAAGGATCTGAAGAAAATGCAGGGAGAGAAGCAGCTTTAGATCAGGCTACTGATACAGAAAATGCTAAGAATGAAGCAGCTTTTGATGAAAGACAGGCTGCAGATCCCGGTTTTGACGCAGCAGGGTCTCTGCAAGATTCTTTAAAAGATCTGTTAACAGGTTACGGAGATACTGCTGATACTGTCGGTAATTACTGGAGTGATGCAGCTTCTAGTGATAAGGGGCAGGATGTTCTAGGTGCAATTCCTGGAAAAGAACAAGTGGGAGATTACTGGGGACATAAACTTGATGCGTTGCTTAAAGGTGGGGATGAAGAAGATATTGATATTGACTGGAGTAGCCTACCTGAAGATGTTCAGCAGAAACATCAGGCAATGCAGGATGATCAGTATCAGAGACAGTTAGACAGTATTGATACAGACAACATATCTTATGAAGAACCAAATGCAGAAGCAACAGCTCCTGATATAAGTGAACTTATGAAGAAGCTTCAGTATAATAGAAATTTCTAGAGAGTCATTTAGCTTTACAAATACACTACACTTTTAATTCAGTTAAAAAATCTTATTATTTTTTGCTAAAACTCGGTATACCTAATAAATTAATTGCATTGGGCAAATAATTCAGTACACTTTCAGAGGCAGTTTATTATATTCTGATGGAGTGACTAGTGAGTGAAGGTATTAAACATGATAAAGATAAGGTAGATAGGACCCTTATTGATCCGGAGATATATTCTGAACTTAAAGAGTACCTGCGGGTTACTAGAGGTGATAATAAGTATAAAAAAGATTCTTTTAGTGATGTTGTAGTTATTTTAGAGAATTTGATAAGTAAAAAGATGTACATCTACGCTGTTGTTGTGGCTATAAACACCGGCAACGGATCTATAGAAGAGATTCTGAAGATCTATGGTGAAGGAGCTGTAAAGTATACCAGACATAATTGGAAAGGCGTAAGACCTATCGACAGGTATCTGGCTGCTGCTTACAGGCACATGAAGGTAGGTATAAATACAGATGATTTCGGAGTGAGTCATATGGCCCATTTTTGTTGGAACATGATAGCCATGCGCTGGTTCGAGAAGAATGCGATCAGCACAGAGAGTGATATAGCGGATAGAGAAGTAATAGCAAAGGAGATCAATGATGAGAAAAAGAGGAGTTCCGGAGAAGGCTAGTCAGATACTTTCAAGTATCAAAGGAGCAGTTAATCATACTTCTGAGAAGTATAGAGAACATCTTGTAAAGAAAGGTGTTTTAGATAATAACAATAAGCTTGCGAAGTATCTCAAAGTTGCGGAGCCGGAAAAGCTCTTAGAGGTTTTGAAGGACATTAAAGCGGAGAAAGAAATTGAATAAGAGTAATATGGTTTATATCCATGCGTGGCTAGTTTTTTTAGGGGCAGTAAGTTGCACACTATCTTCTTACGCATTGTATAGTTCTAATTTGAAACTCGCTGTAATAGCTGTGGGTGTATTTATATTTGCAGTGTATTCAACTATTCTTATGTTATTTACGAGAGCTGTAACTATGAAAGAGAGTAAAGTGAATGTGTTAAAAGAGATTGTCAGGAAGATAGATTCTAAAGGGGAAGGTAAATGAGAAATAGAGGAATTGGTAACGACAAAGATGTATTGATGGGTGATAACATGGATGTGGATCCGGATAAGTTAAAGATTTTAATGGATAGAGTATTGATCAAAAGAGATCTGCAGACTAAAGTTACTAAAGGCGGTATTCTTGTTCCGCAGGTAGCTAAGGCACCGGCGTTTACAGGGATAGTGCTTCGCCTCGGGAAGATAAAGAATAAAGATTATTTAAGTTTGAAGGAAGGGGATCATGTGCAGTTTCTGGATGAGAGAGGGATGGATTTGGTTATGAGAGAAGAGAATTATGTTGTTATTGAAATTGATGAAATATTGGGAGTTTTAAATGAAAAGACACAGACTGGCCCCTAACTTTTTAACAGGAGAGTTCTTTGGAAAAGGAAACAGATCCGGGAAATTTGTTAAAGCAACTTCTTTAAGAGTTGCACAGCGTATGCAGGAAGTGAGGGATGAATTAAGAGCACCGGTTACGATAACCGGATCCAGAATGATTGGAGGTCCGGGGGAGTACGAGTACGTAATCAATTATAGTTGCCCGAGTAAAGGTATAGAGGGTAAGGAGAGTTTTTCATGGGAAAAGAGTGATTTTCGCGTTTACGGACTCAACGGGTGTGTCGCTGATAGGATCTTAGGAATAATGAGGCATGACTTTGGATCATTTTTAGACAGTGTTGATAAAGGTATTATAGGGATGAACAATGCTGTGGCTTTAGTGGCAATGCTTCAGGTTGATTATAAGGAAGGTAAGAATAACAGCACTGTATTCGGTATGGAGATGGGTCTCAATAATACACCGTGGTGTGCTTTGTTCTATCATTGGTGTGTTAATCAGGTAAGGTCTGTTTTCACAGTTGATCCGGGATATGATTATAAGTTTACATCCAGATATAGTAACAGTAGAAAAACGATCGGTCTGGCTCCTCTTACTGTAAAGAGTATAGCTGATATAAAACCTGGATATGCAATGGTATGGGCAAGGACAGATGATCCGGTAGCGGGGCATACAGGCGTTTGTATCCATAATGATCCTGAGAGAGAGCGTATAACGCTTATAGAACCTAATTATGGTAACAAAGTTACGTTAAGAGAGAAGAGTTATAACAGGTTGAACAGAAACAAGTTGGAGTTCATAGGAGCCTGTTCATATTTTCCCGAGGATATTCATGTAGGTGACTTTATGGCTAAAGTAAATCTAGCACAAGGGACGTACATCGCCAGTTCATCTGAGAATGATTCTACTAGATAAAGTTGACTAACATTTTTTTTTAAGTATAAGTATAGTTGAATTTTTATGATGGGAGGAGATCATTGCTACATAAGAATATAATGCGTCAGGAAGATCTTATTAAGGAATGTATTGGAAAGATAAAATGTATACTTGAGCCTAAACTTACAAAACCTCTTAATCAGAAGGAGGTAAGAGCTCTGGTCAGGGTTCCGTTTGAGGTTATTGAAGATGCTTTTTCTAATCAGGAGATAATCGTTGTGCGCACCCCTGTAGGCATGTTTCGTAAGTATTATAGAGGTCCTTACAGAAACTTTAACCCGGTAAGTAGACTCTGGGGGGATGTCAAAGGAAGTATGAAGTGTAAATTCATCCTGAGTAAAAATACTAAAATAGATCTGGTAGAGTAAATTCTTATAATTTGTATAATACATTGTGTGGTTTAAACAAATAGGAGAGGTGGATATTATGTTAAGAATAGAAGATCTTACAGCAGCAGATGTTGTAGCTGGTGTGATACATAAAAAAGCGGGATACGGGAAGTTATTGATACCGGCAGGGTTAATGGCAGGGTTCTATGCTATGCTGAAAGGTGGTAAAGGTAAGATGGATCAGTACCAGAAGGATGTGAAGGAAGGTAATTACAGTGGGGGAAGCGGTGCCGGGCAGCTTGGAAATGCACTTACAACGAACGCTGTTGCCGCAACTAAAGTAAATGAAGAGAACGGAGGTTAGTATGCCGACACCTTATATAGAGAGATTAAGTAAAGAAGGAAAAGGTACTATAGCGGAACTTGAGTCTAAGTGGGACAGAGCCGTAGGGATAGCCGAAGAAGAAGGTAAAGGTGGGAACTATTCTTATATAACCGGTATATTCAAGAGAATGGCCGGGGTTAAGAAAGCAAGCGCGGCGGATATAATCTATTTTCTTATTAGAAAGGAAGCATTTGGTGAAAAGGATATGGAGCAGTCTAAGCTTCCAGGAATAACGGGAGAAGAGTTAGCTTCAGGATCTTTAGGATCCGGGTGGCCCGGAAATGACGGTAAAGGAACATACAATGTATTTGCAAGATCAGCTGAGGAAGCTACAGGAAACAATACATTCACACAAAATTCCATGGGGGGAGAGGCGAGCAGAGCACCTAAGCCAGCAGGTAATCAAGTACCTATAGCATCAGAATCTGATATAGAGTACGAGAGTGCAAAAGATGTACAGAAAGATACTTTACCAGAGCAGATAGTGTAGCCCAAGCAGGCGTATAGCCAGTTTAAAATAAAACTTTCCAATATAGCAACATTTTTCTTGATTTATACCGTATCTCCTGCTATAACTGTATTTAGCGAACGTCGCAGACTAAAACATAGGAGGTTACAATGGTAGGAAAGGTAATAAGAAGTAGGAGTAGAATCCTTAAATTAGACGCTAAAAAACCAGATCCGTCCAGAGCTATTGATGAGCAATTTGAGTATATAATTACTGATATTGCTAAGGTAGGGGGTAGATTCATAGAATCTCACATTGGAAATTATTCAACTCAGGAAGCCCCCAGGGTTCTAATAACAGTAATCTACGAAGTTGATGTTGCTGTTAAGAAATCTACTAAGAAGGAGGCGTGAGTAAATGACTCAAAAATTTAACGGAACTGCTTTACCTATTCGTAATTTAAAAGGCTTATCCCTGATAGATGTCCCAGCTATCAACAAGATCAGTATAGAGGAGTTGAAGGATAGAATAAATACGGCTGATATTTTTCTTCCTTCCTGGAGTGTAGAGGGTATCAGAAATCAAATGGCACAGACAGGAGTATGTGTGGGCCTTGTATCCCCTAGAAGTCCCATTAATCCTTTGAGTAAAACTCAGAGAGAAGAATTCGAGGCTGAGGAGGAAGAGAGAAAGAGTTCCCTTGAGATTATAGGAAGTATCATGCGGATGACCTTGGTGATCATTAAGCCGGCTATTCCAAAAGATGAGTTGGAAGCATATACTCTCAGACTGGTACACCAAGCATGTGAGGATTCAGACGATCCCGCTACGATACCTATGTTAAGAAAAGATTGTCAGGCGGTCGCTGTCAGCAGACTTATGAATAAGACGCCTGTAACAATACAATTCAACGATCTAGTTATAGACAGTGCTTCTCAGACAGTACTTACAAATGTTAGTAGTAAACATTATAGTAGAGTTATAACGTTACTCGGGCATATATTTACAGGAAGGCATTTCGGTGTGGCGGAAGATCTTCTGGAAAATACAGAGAAACAGGAGAATTCAGAGAATTCGGATAATTTACCGAGCAGAGTATGTTCAGTAGGTAGTGTTTACAATAATATGGGTAATACAGATAAAGCTAAGATCGATAACCTGTTCTCATCAGATGTATTTAAGAAATTTCGAAAAATTTACGGTATGGAGTTGAAAGAAACTTGTGACAGACTTGGTATTTCTTCTAAAAAAGATGGATCTGTAGCAGCATCAGATTTCTTTCCTAATGTTCTTAGAGGTATACTTATGCTTACAGGGCTTAACACTGAATGGGATAAGCACACATCTAAAATAAGAGCTAAGCTGGTTAGTGGACGTTATGAAGGAGAGGTGCTCACTAGAGTTACGCGTAGTTTAGAATTAAACGAGTATATCCTGGATATGGTAGAAAAGATAGAGACAAGTCCGGCAATAATAAGGGCTGTTATAGGGGAACCAGGTAAAGCAAGTTTTAATATCCCTTTCTATGTTGATAGTAGTCAGAAAGGGACTTTGCATTCTATAGCAAGGGACGCTTTGTTTAATTTATATAAGACATACGCTATAGGAGGGGAGACTTCTATTAATAAGTTGGAGTTGGAGTTCTCTTATCATGATTTTGACGTTTATGCTGATGTAACCGGTAAGAAAGCTTATATAAGAACAACTTCCCCGGCTTCTCCTGATAAGAGGATAATACCTATGCAGGTTGGAGTGGAGTACGTTGATTTATTGGATAGGATAGGTAGTACAGTCAGTGTAATAAAGGATATAAGTTCAGAGCTTAGGCATTTATGTGAGTTAGGTTTTATTTTCAATCATGTTATTCTAGACCTCTTTGCAGTTAAAGAGGGCTGAATATATGTCTGGAAGCCATCATTACAGTAAAGAACAGCTTAAAGCTAAGATAAATAAGATCACAATGGTTCAGAGTGCTCTTGATGTCGAAATATCTGAGTTAGAATCTGATATATTGACTTATTCAACTGAAATAAGAAAGATACAAATTGAAATAGATCGATTAATGGAAGACAGAAAGAGCGCCAGTAGGACAAAGTCTAAACACATTTCTGAATTGGATGGAAATAACTTTTATTATAAAGGTATTCAGGTTACAGAGCATGCGTTAGTCCAGTATGTGATAAGAGGTTTGGGGGTTAAAGCCGACGATTTGATAGAAGATATGTTTAAAGGAGCCGACGAGCTGGTTGATCAGGTCAATAAATTAGGAGACGGTAAATATCCTATGAGCGAGGGTTTACGTGGGACTATCGTTGACAATACATTAGTTACTGTTTTTAATAAGAAGGAGAAATTGAAATGACAGAAGAAAAATTACAGGCAGAGAAGACTGCAGAGGATGTTAATGTTTACTGGGCAGGAAGATTCAGGGAGGTAGCAGGTAAATTGGTTAAATTAAAAATGATCGATGAGGATGACATTAAATTAACAGATCTTATCAGTAAGATAGAGGAGCATATCCCGGAAGATTTTTCTGATAAGATAATGAAGAGGCTTAAAGCTTTAGTGTTTTCTCAGATAGAAGCAATTTTAACTGAGATACTTATTGATCCTGCTGTTAAAGTTAATAGGACGATCAGAAAGACAGCGGAAGACCCTATGTATGTCAATAAAGCAGCTTTTAAGGTCTTTAAAGGTATGCTGGAGGCCCATGAGCAGAATTTTGTAAGTCTCGATAAGGCTACTGAAACAATTTTAGCTGAAGTATCCAGAGAGCTTTTAACAGCGTATGCAACAGGAGATTCTACTCCTCTTAACCTTAAAGAGAAAATGTTTAAGCCGGTAATGGATGCGTTTGATAAAGATTTTCCAGATGAGCAGGCTACAGTCGCAGAGATAGTTGCTGATGCGGAAGCTGAGAATAAAGAGGAGGCGGAACCTCCGGAGAAGCCTATAGATAAGCCTACAGCAAAAACTGAATCTATTCCAGATACTTCAGATGGGATTGAACAACCTGAACTTGAACCAGAACCTGAGTCAGAACCAGAACCTGAGTCAGAACCGGAAGCCGAGGAAGTTTCCAGACCTGATGTCATTGCCCCAGAGCCTGAGCCTGAGCCTGAGCCTGAGCCTGAGCCTGAGCCTGAGCCTGAGCCTGAGCCTGAG
>Ga0208769_1000713_pt1 | contig 15612 bp, 12 predicted proteins | sample AntAceMetag02UKC_FD_184768 | JGI IMG/M metagenome (GOLD analysis project Ga0208769, IMG submission 184768) | Saline lake microbial communities from Ace Lake, Antarctica- Antarctic Ace Lake Metagenome 02UKC (SPAdes) (version 2) | ecosystem: Environmental > Aquatic > Non-marine Saline and Alkaline...
TTTTGGTATATCTAGAGTTCCAGCACTTGGTGAAATGTTAATTTTATTCATATCTCTCATTTTATCCACAGTTGTTTCTGTTTCAACTGAATCAATAATATAAGGAAGAGTGATTTCAGGGTCATCAAATTGCACAACATGAGTAAGATAAGTATCAGAAATCTCCCCAGTTGCTCCTATTTCTTCTTCTAATCCTTGGGTTTGGAGATTATATGGAATAACGTCAATTGTTGCTTCAACTTTCCAGTCATTTTCTTCTGGTTTTGAGGCAATCTCATCAGCATATAGTGGAGGGAGATTTAAAGAAGAAGCCAATCCAAATAAACCTAAACCAATTACTGCTGATTTAACTGACTTCCCAGTGTTTAAAAGAACATCTTTGAGTGTGTATTTTGATTTCATTTCAATTATTTTTTGGAGAGTTTATAGTTTAAAAGTTTATGTATTTTATAATAATTGTGTAAGACCATGACATATGTCATAGGCTAAACCGAAAATTAGTTCGCAACAGAGTTGCTCCGGAATGTGACTCAAAAATCGACGTTGTCAGATTTCTTCGTTAATAAAGTTAATAAACGAATAACATGACGAAGTCTGTTATGAGTCTTGATTGTGAGCAAAGCGAGCCAAATTTATGTGTGAATTTGGGGTGACAAATGTCTTGAACCTATACAGTATTTTATAATAATATACACTTAATTAGGTAAAAATTTCATACTTAAGATATTTTCAAGTTTTTCTTCTGACATATAATTCTCTTCATAAAGCATAAGTGCAAGTTTGTTATCTGCAAAACCAGGATTTCTTAGGTATTGTTCGCCATATTTTTCCCAATCTTCTGAATTCCATGGAGCATATAAAACTGTTAATGTTGGAGGAAGAACTTTAGAATGCCATCCTAAAAGAACATGTGCAAATTCATGCAAAACAAGTAATTCATTAATGTTTTTTAATAAAATTATTCCTGAATTTTTATATGAATCATCACCCAATTGATATCTTCCTAATCCAGATATATCTTCCCTTTTTGTTGGTGCAACAATTATCCAATTTTTATCCATATCCATCTCAGATAACCCCTCTAATGATTTATAGTGTTTTTCTGATTCAAGAGTTGAAGGATTATCTTTTTGGATTTTTATGGGTTTTCCTTGAAAATAAAAATCAGAATTATCTGAGTCAAGAATAATTTTTTCAATATTATTTTGTTGTTCTTGTGTGAATTGAGCTCCATCTAATGGATTTTTATTTAATATTTCAATACCTTGAAAATCATTAAGATTCCATTTTCGCATAGAAAGATTTACTTCTTTAACAAATTCTATGAATTGTTCTGGGGTTATTGAATTTTCCTTTAAACCATCATAAGGTACTACTCTAATTAGCCTATTTTGAGAATCTTCTCTTGAAAGAATAGTTGTTCTAACATAACTAGATGGATTATTATTTTCATCAAATAATCTTGCTTGTAATATAACTTTCCTAATATAAGTTTCTGTCCCGATTTCAATAAGAGGTTTTTTTTCTAATTTAAGATTAAAATTTCCATTTTCATCTGTTAAGATTTCTTCTAAAAGAGATTTATCAACAGGGTCATAGATTCCTATTTTGCCTTGTCTTCCAGTATCTATTTCATTATCTTGGAGTTGTCCTGAGATTTCTACAAAATTTTTTATTGGAAGTTCATCTTTGATTTTATAATTGTCCCTACAACCTGAAATGGATAATGAGAAAATCATGGCAGAAGCTAGTAAAGAGATTTTTTTAATTAAAGATGATTTAATCATATATTAGACGGAAAATTGAGATTTATATAGTTTTTGGATGCATTTTTACAGATTTATTTTTGGAAGGAGATAAGAATATTTATAAAAGATATTTTATTTATATAATAATGAAAAAAAGTGTGTGGGTATGTGTTTTGATATTGATGATTTTTTTTATTTCTGTGAATTTTGTTAGTAGTCTTGATGATTGTAGTGATGTAATTGGGACAGAGTGTTATACTCTTGATAGTAATAAGGATTGTAATTGTCGTGATACATACAATCCAGATGCTTATTGTAGTGATGTATCTTGTTTGTGTGAGGAAGATACTTATCAACCTTGGCTTTTTGAATGGAAGTGTAATAATTGTAATGCTCCTGAAAGTTGTCCAGGGGAATGTACCTCCCACTATGAAACTAAATGTTACAATAATCATATTTATTGGTATGATTCTTGTGGTGTTAGAGAGGACATAAAAACAAATTGCGATACAACATGTGCAAATCAATATTCTTGTAAAGAGGGTAGTCCTGATTCATGTTGTTGTGCTCTTACTTGTACTGCAGCAACAGAAAAGGCTACCTGCGGAGTTGATGTAGGACCCTCTTGTGGTTATACTGTATGCCCAGCAGGAACAAAAGGAACAAAGTGTACTACTGGAGAATGTATTGGGGGAAGTTGTATTACACTTTTAGCTAATGGGAAAGCATGTACTAGTAATAGTTATTGTTCTAGTGGATATTGTAGAACAGATTGGGATGGGTCAGGCAAATTTTGTGCTTCGTCTTCAAGCACTTGTGTTTTGGACAGTAATGGAGATGGAGATGCAACAGATGCTGGAGATAGTTCTAGTATAGCAAATGGTTATGAACAATGTGTTGGTAGTTCTTATAAAACGTGTGGTAGTAGTGGAACATGGTCTAGTTCTACTACTTGTGCGATTGGGACAGAAGAACAAGAAGGTGGGAACCCGAATTATTGTCAATATCGAACTAAATCTTGTGTGAGTGGAACATCTGGGGGGTGTTCTGTATCTCCATGGTATGATCAAAATGATGAGTTAATTTGTTCTCAAACAGATTATTGTTTAGGGGATGGATTTTATTCTGGTAAGGAATGTACTTATGGATACTGTAATGTAGGATATGGTTATATTTCTTGTGCTGATGCTAGTTGTTCTAGTGATGGTGATGGAACTTATTCTCAAAAAACTGATTCAACTTGTAGTTCTGCTTCTTGTACTTCTCAGACTACAACAAGTTGTAATACAGGATATGCATGTGATGAAATAACCACTAGATCAACAGGAAATGCGTGTACAACATCTGGAAGTTGCACTAGTGACAACCAATGTGCAGAAGGTTATGCTTGTGAGGGGGGAAATTGTATTGTACCTTGTACAGATACTTGTTCAAGTTTGGGTTATAATTGTGGAACCCGTACAGTTTGCGGTGTTAGCACTAATTGTGGAGATTGTCCTACTGGAGAATATTGTAACACTGTTCGTAATGAATGTGTTGAATGTGTAAATGATGATGAATGTCCTTCTGGAGAAGTATGTGATATGGATGATTCTTCTCCAACATTTCTTACTTGTGGAGAGTGTGCTTCAGATATAGATTGTTTGTGGGGTGTTGGAGAGATATGTCAAAATCAGAATTGTATATGCCCAGATGATTGTGTGGCCTATGATGATTGTGAAACTCATACTTTTTGCGGAGTTAATAAAGATTGTGGGGGATGTCCACCAGATTATGCTTGTTCTTCTGGAACTTGTAAATTAGATGATGGGAAAATATGTTATAGCGACGATGAATGTGCCAGTGGTGCTTGTCATTCTGATTGGGATGGAACTCCAGACTATTGTGTATCTGGAAATAGTTATTGTGCTTATATTGGAACGAGCATAGTTGATACATATAGAAAATGTGTTGAAGATGATTGGAGGGGTTGTAATAGTGGAGGTTGGACAAGTTTATTTACATGTAATCTAAAAAATGAACAAAATGGTGGAGACCCGAATTATTGTCAGATACAAACGCAAGAATGTATAAGTGGAATTGGTGAAGGATGTTCTTTCTTAGATTGGGTAAATCAAAATCAATGGGGAATTTGTTCTCAAACAGACTATTGTTCTGCAGATGGTGATGCATTTTATTCTGGTATGTCTTGTTATAATGGGGAATGTAATTCAGGTTATGGGTATATTTCATGTGCTGATGCTGGTTGTTTTAATGATGGTGATGATACTTATACTGCAAAAGGTGACTCTGTTTGTTCTTTAACCAATCCCCCATGTACCACTCCTACTGAAACTGATTGTGGGTATTATACTTGTAGTGGAGGTGCTTGTAAAACATCTTGTACTACTAATGCGGATTGTGCAAGCACCTATGCTTGCGACGGGGGCACTTGTGGAATATGTGATTTAACCTCTGCTTCATGGTCTGTAACAAATACCAGAAGTGGAACTGTAGTTACATTAACTGCTGGGGGTTCTCATTGCACTGGCAAAAGTATTACATTTGAAATTTATAAGGGGGATACTCTTATTAAAACTCTTGCAGATAAAACTTATCCATCAACAACTTGGACAACTACTGGTTGGGGGACATATTATTTTAAGGCAAAATTCGCTGCAGAAGTGGCAACAAGTGGAAACTTGGCTGTGACAGCATGTGATGATGGAACTATTAATGGGGGGGAAGTTTGTGATGATGGAGCAACTGATAACGGATTAGTTTGTAGTCCCCCTTATGATGGTTCATGTACTTATTGTAAGGATGATTGTAGTGCAACAGTATCAGTACAGGGAGGCTATTGTGATGATGGTATAGTTAATGGAAATGAAGTTTGTGATAATGGGGCTACTGATAATGGGGTAGCTTGTACTCCTGCTTATGGTGATGAATGTACTTATTGTTCAGAGACTTGTACAAGTATAACTTTAACAGGACCTTATTGTGGTGATGATGTGATTAATGGAGCAGAAGCATGTGATGGTACTACCTTAGGAAGTTGTTCTCAATGTGACATGGAAACAACTATCGACGCTGAAAAGTGTGTTTGTGCAGAATATTGTGGAGATGATTCTGTTCAATCTCCTAATGATAATAATGTAGATGAAGAATGTGATGATGGTGACACAACAAGTGGAGATGGATGTTCAGGAAGTTGTAGTTGGGAAAGTGAGGCTTCTTGGGTAGATTCATCAGGAAGTAAGATAGATGTAAAGGCAGTAATAATTGATACTACTACAATAAATATGTTATTAAGATTTTCAGGATTGGGAGAAGGTAGTGAAGTAACTTTTGATGTCTATGAGTGGGATTTGATTACTCCGGATTTGGTTACCACAATAACTACAACTGTAGATAGTAGTTATGGGGGGGCTGCAGAAGAATCATGGTTAGTTACCCAAATAGATTTAGAAAAAGCAGCAGGATTTTTAGAGGGAGAATTGGATGCTTTTTATTTTATAGTTAATGGTGAACAAAGTAATGACCTTGATATAACATTTATTGAGGAAGATTGTAGTTTAATAAATGTTTGTGGAGATTATCTTAATGAGGGAGAATGTAAAGATGATGCTGAACTTTGTGGGGTTGCAAAGGATAGTGTTCCTGCTGAAATAACTTGTGGAGATGGATATGATTGTTCATGTGCTTGGGATGATACAGTTAATCCTGCTATTTGTAAACCAGAATATTCAGAATGGGGAGTTTGTGGTGATGGTATTGCTCCTGATGCAGGAGGACCATGTGATGGAGATAACTTGGGTATATTTAATGGATTGGATTGTGCTGGCCCCCCACAAATTGATGAATACACGGGTGGACCTGTAACTTGTACAAACTGTATGTTTGATCCTATTACTTGTGAGGGAGGAATTCCTGGAGGAATTTGTGGAGATGGAGAGGTTAATCAAGGAGAAATTTGTGATGGTAATCCTGGAGATGTTACATGGGATTGGGGAGGTATAACTAATTGCGAAGACTTAGGTTATGATAATTCAGGAACTTTAAAATGTTATCTTCCTGGAGAGGATGATGAATGTAATTTTGATACTTTTTCATCATGTACTGGTGGAATAGATGGTGAAACTTGTATAATAACACAAAATATAATAAGTGACTGTGATGATGATATATCTGGACCTATAAATTTTTTGGTTTATGAATGGTGGACTTCGTGTGACCCTACTAAGAGAACTGAAAGTACTGAATGTCCTGCACAAGTTCAACTTCCATTTTTTGGATTTTTTGGCGTGGTTGCAACTCTTACAGTAATTGCATTAATTTATGTTTCACTAATTTTCAAAAGAAAGAAGGATAAATAGAAGAGATAATATTTATAAAAGATATTTTGTTATTATATTCATGAAAAAAAGGGGTATGGTTTTGTTTCTTTTATTGGGCATTGTTTTAATTTTTAGTTTTATTTCTGCTAGTTTTACTCTTGGAGAATTGACTCACTCTATTGATTATAAATATGGGCCAGAAAACACATTAAGAGGATGGATAAACATAAGTTTGACTGAAGAACCATCAAAGTCTGTTTTTGAAAGTTCAGAGGGCGACACTGCAACATTAATAACTTTGATAAATGGAGATAGTGATTTTGTTCATACTTGTGAACCTTTAACTTGTATTTCAAATTATGATCCAAGTACTCCAGAAGCAACAAAGATAATCACCTTGGATGCAGGAGAATTTGTAATTTTGGGATTTAAATTATCTGGTTCTATAAGCGAAGTTTCGGATTTTTCAATGGACATATCTAGTAATGCTCCTGAGTCAATTGTTTCTCAGTTAGATATAAACCTCTTAAATAATAATGATACAGAATGGCAACCCCATACAGCTTCAGGAGAGTTTGGAGCTGCGGATTATGGATGCTATGTAAATAATGAAGAAGAAGTATGGATAGTTAATACAGAATATTGTGAAAAGATTACTGTTCCTGCTTCACCAAATGTTGAAATTGGAGCTAATGTAATTGGAACAGAAAAGGATGTTAGTTTTGATATGACTATTGAAAGTCTTAATGGAGATGGAGATGAATATGGTTCTTGTGTTGCGAGTGCTTCTGGAACAGGAGAAATAAATTGTGTTCCCTTAGATTATAAAGATTTAGATTTCATGGTAAAAGAACAGAGAGATTATATAGTGTGTATAAAAACAACAGATTCTGCTGATGATCGAAAATATGAGATAAATTCTGAAGAGATTGAACCCTTGTGTGGTTTTTCAGGAATTTTTGATGAATATGATATTGATTTTGACATATTTGCAAAGCCAGGAAAATATGCTCCTGTTGGTGATTTTGTTTTGGATAGTGCAGAGCTTGATTCTATTGGAGGGGATGTAACTGATATAGAAACTTATATTGAAGATTATCTTTCTTTAAATTATGATAATCAATGCCCTGATGATTGTATTATTCCAATAAAAATTACTTCTAGGGTAAATCAAGATATTACTATTTCAAATCCGAGTCTTTCTTATACTTCCAATGCAGTTAGAATAGCAAATGAATTGTATGACTTAGAAGAAACTCCTGCAAAGATAAATGCAGATATGCAAAAACTTAAAATTGATTCGGGAGAATTTGGGGTTCCAAGTGATTATGGTGATCACACTATCTCGCTAAGTTTTAACGAAGAGGAAATTTTTTCAGAGGAAATATCTATTGAAAAAGTTCCAATAATAAAATCTCTAAATACTGCTACTACTGCTGCAAATTATTCTACTATCTTTGTTGTGAAAATTGAATCAGAAAAAAATATTTCTTCATATGAATGGGATTTTGGAAATGGGGATATGGAAGATACAGAAACAAATACAATAACCTATGCTTATGAATCATTAGGAACCTATAATTTAAAGGTAAAGGTTAATGATGTGGACGGCGGAACTTCAAGCAAAAATTTTGTAATTAATGTTGGGTCTGCTTCAGAAGTTACAGGAACTCTTTTACAAGAAAAGAAACTAGGTTTAGGAATTATCCAAGACCAACTAAATAATTTTTCGGTGTTTGAAGTTGAAATCATAAATCAAACATTAAATCTAGAAGAGATTGAAACTAAATTAGATAAGGCTGAAACAGATAATATTGCGGCTACAACTGAAGATGACTATCAAGCTGTTTTACAAATTTTGCAAAGTATCGAAGTTCCGCAAATGATTTTTCAAAGTTCTATTGCAAATTCAATTATTTTTTATCCCCAGAAAAGCAAAGTTAATGTTGATATTTTAGCAGATATTACTGGAGAAAATTATGATAGTTCGAAAGAAAGCAAATATATTAATTCTATCTTAGGCTGGAATGTTGAAAACGTAGACATAACTGTAACATATAAAGAAATAACTTCTGTATTAAATGATTATAGTGAACCGTTGTTGAAATTTTTTGAAGTAGACATAACAAAGAAGGCTGGGTCTGAAGGAGATGGATATATTATTCTTAAGGATGTTGATGGATTGACATTTGAAAGAGAATATTTTGAAGAAGAAATGTTAGGATATGTATATTTTCCTCTTATAGAAGAATCGAAAAAGATTGTTTTTTCAACAACAGAAGATATTGATTTTATTGACTTGCCACTTTTTGTTGCACCAGAGATTAGCGAACTTTCACTTGTTGATTTTGAATGGAGTCCTCTTGAAGAGGATGGAAAATTAAAAAGATGGGTTCTTTACATCTTAATAATTATTTTATTATTTATAATCGGTGCAATATTTTGGATTATTCTTCAAACATGGTATAAGAGAAAATATGAAAATTATTTATTCAAGAATAAGAATAATCTTTATAATCTTTTTAACTGGATTGAAACTGCTAAAAAAAGAGGATTAACTGAAAAAGAAATTGTATCAAAATTAAAGAATGTCGGATGGACCTCTGAACAGGTGAGATATGCTACAAGGAAACATGCTGGGAAGAGAACTGGAATGCCAGAAATCCCAATAAAGAAACTTGAGAAAAAAAGTGTTCCTCAAGGAAGAATTCCAGATAGTCGGTCAAGAATTGGTCCTAAATAAGATTTTAATAAAATCAGCCGAAAAAGATATTTTTTTAATTTAGAGGTTTTATTACTGAAATATTTATAAAGAGAAATAACAAATCTAATATATGGTGATTAAAATTTTAAAGAATTTTTTCAAAAGAATTTTTTCAAATATTTTTAAAGACCGGGGAGAGGTAAAACTAGGATTCTATGGGCCTCCGAATGCAGGAAAGACAAGTCTAGCCAATAGAATATGCAAGGATTTCACTGGTGAGGAAATAGGGAGTGTAAGTAAAGTTCCGCATGAAACAAGAAATGTGCAATTCAAGGAAAAGGTTGAAATAGATTTCAAAGGGAAAAAAATGGTTTTCAAGATGATTGATACTCCTGGAATTGCTACAAAAATAGATTATGAAGATTTCTTGAAATATAAGGTGAAGAAAAAACAAGCTAAGAAAAGAGCGAAAGAAGCAACAGAAGGGGTTATTGAATCAATTAAATGGCTTGATGACATGGATATTGTTGTGGTTGTTTTGGATGGAACTGAAAACCCCTATAATCAAGTAAATATAACGATTATTGGAAATCTTGTAGCAAGAAAAATTCCTGTATTAATTGTTGCAAATAAAATTGATTTGAAAAAAGTAGACAAGAAAAAAATAGAGGCGGCGTTTCCTGAATATGATGTAATTGGAATTAGTGCAAAATATGGAACTAACTTGGAAGAATTTTATGAATCAATTTTTAAATTAGCTAAAAAGGTGTGAGGTCGTAAAGGTTAAAAAGCGTGTTTATTTTATTATAAAATGAGTAAGAAAAAAAAGGGGAACAATGGTTTAGGAAGGTTGAAAGGATTTTCAATTCAATTTCTTCCTTATTCTGAAATAAGGGAGTTAAATAGTAACGAGAGAATAAAAAAAATATTAGGAATTATCTTGGGAAATAATATTTTGATTTTGCAAGGAAAATTATTGGCTAATGAAGAGACAAGACTTATCGGAGACACTATGGCTATGATGGGACATGTGAGTGATTTCAAGGGCATTGAGCTTGCAGTAATTTCTGGAAATGGGGATATGGGATTTTTTAGAAAAATTGGAAAAGGTTTAGCAAATGCACTTTCTGGAGGAGATTTAGGAGCAGTAACAATCATTGGGCCTGCAACAATTGTTAAGGAAATAAAAAGAAATCCCAAAAAAATTGAATTATTTTTGAATCGTTGATTATTCTAAAATACCAATAATTTTATTAAGTTCTTTGTTTCCTTTTAATTATATTAAAACCAAAAATGCCTATGGCATCCTCTAATTTTGTCATGGGTATAATTAAGTTTCCAAAATTAAAAAATGCCACACCAATGCGTACATTGTAAAAGAATTATTGAGATGGGAAGCAAGGAATTGCTAGAAGGATGTGCAAATTGTGGTAATCATTTTTTCTTTTATCTAAGGGATGAACAAATTGAGAAGACCAAAGAAAATCCTATAGAAATTCCGCAAGAAGATAAAAAACAGATTGAAAGTGATATTAGGGAGATGGCAGGAATTACAGAAGAAGATAGTCCTGTAATTTTAGATATAGAATCTGTGCGAGTTACTGGTGCGGGAAAATTTGAAATTGATTTGCCTAATTTATTTAAAAGAGATAGACCGCTTATTTACAAGCTTGAGGAAGGAAAGTATATAATTGATTTGGCTACAACTTTGAGTAGAGATGTTGGAGATTTGAAAGAAATTAAGGATATTGATGGGAAGAAAGAGGAATAATTTTATAACTTATTTTTTATCATAAGGACAATTTGGACCAAAATCATAACCTTCAATACAACACATTCCAAATTCTCCATCCATTTTATTTGAATAAAATTTTCTCTCAGCACGGCTCAAACTATGAATTGGTTTTCCGCAAGTATAATCTCCTTCATTATTTTTATGTCTTTTTTCACAGTCAAGGATTTTTTCAATTTTCCCTTCTCTGCTTAATCTAAAAAGGGGTGCTTTTATTTTTTTTCTTTCTTCTGGAGATAAATTATTATAATTTCTCCAAAAACTTGGTTCTTCTGTTAAACTTAATCTAGCTTTTGTTTTATTTTCTGCTTCAACTAAAACAGATTTTTCTTCAATTCCTCGTGCGGGTTTCTCAAATGTAGGAAGAAATGAATACATCCAAACTGGAACCTTAAAGATTGGTTGAGTCACAATTGTATCTGTCATTGTCTAAATTAATTAATTAGGTTTATAAGTATTATTGAACTTTAATATCTATGAAACAGACAATTAGTTCTGTATTAAAAGAGGTATTGAAAAATGTCAATCCTTCTGATGAAGATATGGATTTGATAAAATCATCCTTGAAAGAATTTTTGGCTAAATTTGAAAAGAGTTTGAAAAAGTTGAAAATAAATGCAGAGATTTTTGTTGGGGGAAGTTATGCAAAAAACACTATGATTCGGAAGAATAATTATGATATTGATATCTTTGTGCGATTTGTCAAGGGTAAAGATATTTCTAAGCTTACAGAAAAAGCATTAAGAGAATTTGGTGCCAATCTTGTTCATGGTTCTCGAGATTATTTTCAGGTAACAGTGACTAAAGATATTTTCTTTGAAATAATTCCTGTTGTTAAAGTAACAAAGCCAAAAGATGCACAAAATATTACTGACTTGTCTTATTCCCATGTCAAGTACATGAATAAAAAAGTTAGGACTAAAAAACTTTTGGATGAAATAAGATTGGCTAAGGTTTTTTGTTATGCCAATAATTGTTATGGTGCAGAATCATATATCAATGGATTCTCGGGATATTCTTTGGAATTATTAGTTTATCATTACAAAAGTTTTCTTAAATTTATTAGAGAGATGGCTAAATCAAAAGATAAAGTTATTATAGATACTGAGAAACAGTATAGAAATAAACCCCAGGTCATGATGGATATTAATAGTTCGAAATTGAAATCTCCTATTGTTCTTATTGATCCTACTTACAAACAAAGAAATGTTGCTGCAGCTTTATCAGAAGAAACTTTTGAAAAGTTCAAAAAAGTTTGTAAAGATTTTTTGAAAAATCCCTCTGTTAATTTTTTCAAGATTCAGGAAATTGATTTTGAAAAAATAAAAGCAAATGCTAAAAAGAAAGGATTTGAATTCTTGAGTTTGAAAATCAAAACAAATCGGCAATCCGGCGATATTGCTGGAAGCAAATTATTGAAATTCAATAAACATCTTAGGGGAGAGATGGAAAGATTTTTTGAAATTAAGAATGATGGGTTTGAATACAAAGATGGAAAATTAGCAAAATCTTTTTTTGTTGTTAAAAATCGTGGAGAAATGTTATACGATGGTCCGATGATAACAGACATTAATAATGTGAAAAAGTTTAAGAAAGAACATGTGAAAGCGTTTATCAAAAATCATAAAGTTTATGCTAAGAAAAAGATTAATTTTGATATTAAAGAATTTATTGAAAAGTGGGAAGTTAAAAATAATAAGAGGATGAAAGAAATGGGAATTGTTGGATTGGATGTGGAACAATAATCGCCTCGCTTCGCTCGGCTTATTGATATACTCACAATTGACTTTGTCTAATTGTTCGCTAAAAGAATTCTATTAATCAATATTAGAATTATTATGGAGAATCGTGCGGAACGCTGATTCTGAGTTTGCATTAATCATGAGCAACTTTGGAGCGAATGTAAAGTTATTTTATTCTTTTTACAGGAACTCCTTGCATTCCCCAATTTCCAAACAAAGAGATTATATTTCTCTTAAAAAGACATGCTCTGATGAGTCCGCCATAACCTTTGTCAGATAATTCTATTCTTGTATTTTCTTCAATACTATTATAAAACTCAGGCACCTGTGTTTTAAAATAATCTTCTGCAATTTCATATTTCCTATCTGAATATCTTTGATGAAGTTCATCTAAACTTCCTCCAAAGATTACAACATTTTTCCAATCTTTTTCACTCATTGTTTTTTTCCCTCCATTGCTTTTTCAAACAAGCTCGCAAAGGCTTCTGCAAAAAATCCTGAGTTAAGCCATATTGCAAGATCTTCCTTTCCAACTTCTTTTTTTGATAGATAAAATAAAATTTCTTTTCTGTCAATTATGAAAAATTTAGCATCTATATCTATTCTTTTGATTTTTATTGAAAATTTGCTTTCTATTTCTTTGATTAATGTTTCATTTCCTGAGAGAGCAATTTTTAATTTTATATCCGATTTTTTCAGATGCTCAAAAGTTTGATAGAAAAGTTTTGCTTTTGATTTTATCTCTTCAGCATTTGTGCAAATTATAACTTCTTTATTTGCTTCTCTAATTATTTCCCTTAAGAAATTTGAAATAGCGGATTTTCCTTTTAGAGATGCAGATATATCTTCTCTTTTAATTGGGTTTGATCCACCCTTGTAAATTTCCTCAAGTTTTGTAAATTCATCTGTATCTTTAATTTTTGAAAGCGTGTTTATTTTTTCTTGTGCATCTTTTCTTGCTTTATTTTTTAATCTTTCAAGAATCATTCTTGGTTTAATTCCTATATATTTTACTGGCTTACCTATTTTAATTATTGCAAATCCTTTTTTTTCTAAACTTTCAAGCACATCATATGCTCTGCTTCTTGGAACTTGCGAAAGGCTTGCAACTTCTCCAGCTGAAGCAACTCCCTTTGAAATTAAAGCTAACCAAACCTTTGTTTCATAAACATTCAAATCAAAATAATCTTTGATTTTATTAATAGAATCTTGTTTAATTATCATTTTCACTTAAGACATGATCTAATTTATCTGTTATATTTACTACATGAAGAGTGAAATGATAATCATTAAAATTGCATCTTTCTATGGCACCTAAACCTTGATTAATCTTTTTCAATATTCTTTTTCTAGGATGATTTGCATATTCCACTATGGCTCTTTCTAATTCTACTAAATAGGGTTCAGCTTCTTGAGCATTTATAACTAACATAAATTATCCAGAAATAATTCTTTTATAAATCTTTTGAATGTTACTTTTAGGGAGTGGGAACAATTAGAAGATCATATAACTAAGAATCATCCCAAATAAAATTCCTGCTGTTATGAAAGGCATTGCGGGGTAGAATTTCTTTTTTTCTGAGAAAGTTAATAGATAAGTTAAACCGAGAAGTGCTCCGAAGATTACAAAGACTGCAGGAAAGAATCCTCCGGTGAAACTCTTTAATCCAAGGGGCATTGTTACTGCTGTTGTTTTAAATATAACTCCTGCTGCGATTAAAGGGAATATAATATCTCCTCCCCCAAGAATCGCAATATTGACTTTTATCTTTTTCTTTTGTTTTGATTTGGATTTTCTTAATTTTTTCAATTTCATTCTTATTTTTTTAGACATGTAAGGTACAAAAAAACCTCCAAAGATTTTTAATTTATCAATTTGATATTTCGCCATTTTTTGCATAATTCCTGAATGCCAAACCGCCCACATGTCATAAATAGAAATTAATACGAGCAAAATAAGAATTGTCCAAAAGTTTAGGATTGAAACAAAAATGGCAGAAATTCCCGGGTAAATCAAAAGTTCTGTTGCATTATGGATTATGAAGTTTCTTTTGAATATTTTAAGGAATGCTAGGGGAAGTGCGATTGCAAGAGCAATCCATGCAGCATAACTGAGTTTAGTCGGTAAAACTGAATTAATGGTAATTCCTAATGCGAGGGTAATCACAATAAAAAACCACGCTCTTAAAATAAATTCTGCTTTTATTTTCGTCAGCAAGAAAAGAAGGGATATTGCAATCACAAATGCAAAAAGTATGGCATAGAAAAAATTTCTGTAATCTGAAGCTTTTTCAACCTCCGGTGTATCTAATCCAAAAGGAAGTTCATTCTTCTCGTTAATATAATGATTGATAACATAAAGTCCAATAAACTGCGTTAAAAGAAACATTATTAGAATAACTGCAATAATTTTTATATTGTGCTTAATTTTATTTCACCTCGTTATTATGTAGAAAGGAACGTTTTTAAAAGTTGGTGGAGAGAAAATAAAGAAATTTATCTTAAACGCAAAGTCTCTAATGTCCTCGGAACATTTGTTTCTACATGATTAATTTTGTATAACGCTGAAGCAAGGTCTAATGATTTTGAAACTTCTCCGTGATTTATCATAATTCTTTTTGGCTTTGGCCTCATATTGTTGAAAAAAGATAAAATTTCGTTTCTTCCTGCATGTGCGCTGAATCCAGTTATTGTATTTACTTCCATTTCTATTTTTACTGTTTCTTCTCTTCCATCTACCATCATTCTTGTTGTACTAACTCCTTCTTGTACTTGTCTTCCTAAACTTCCTACACCTTGATAACAAACAAAAATTATTGAATTGTTTTTATTACCTGCAAATTCCTTAAAATATTCTACTGAAGCTCCTCCAACTAACATACCTGATGTTGCAAGAACAATGCAAGGTCCTCCTTCAATTACGTTTCTTCTTTCTTGTGGCGAACCTACTCGTGAAAAAGTATCTGAAACAAAAGGATTATTGTCTTGGAAGATATCATTTCTTACTTTATTGCTTAAGAAATCTGGATAAGCAGTATGAATTGCATTAATATCCCAGATCATCCCATCTATATAAACTGGAATTTTTTCTAATTTTCCTGTCTTCATTGCGTCTTCTAAAATCAACATAGTTTCCTGAGCCCTTCCTAACCCTAGTTCTGGAATTAAAATTTTTCCTCCCCTTTTTATTGTTTTTTTTATTAATTCTATAAACTCTTCTTCAACTTCAATTCTGGGAGAAAAAACATCATCTCTTGAACCATAAGTTGATTCTGTGATTACTGATTCAACTCTTGGAAACATTGCA
>Ga0208769_1000719_pt1 | contig 15534 bp, 22 predicted proteins | sample AntAceMetag02UKC_FD_184768 | JGI IMG/M metagenome (GOLD analysis project Ga0208769, IMG submission 184768) | Saline lake microbial communities from Ace Lake, Antarctica- Antarctic Ace Lake Metagenome 02UKC (SPAdes) (version 2) | ecosystem: Environmental > Aquatic > Non-marine Saline and Alkaline...
TAATATCATTCCCATCCATATCAATATCCCCCGTCATTGTGCAGCCAGTTAGTTCACAGTAGACATCATCGAATAAAGATTTATAATAAGTATAAAGCGTTGAAATGGAATAGCCGTCGAAGTGATCAGTGTTGTTTACGTTGATAGAATAGTTTACCCCTTCAGTTCCAAAGGGTACAATCAAACCCTGAGAAGAAACACAAGTGGCCACAATTATCATTAAGAATACCATACTGAATATTTTTATTGTGTGATTATTCATTTTAATAATTGTTAATGTCAGGGTCTTGGTTCACTGCAGCCTTTTGAAAATTAACTATTCCTAATCCCAGTGCAGCTAAGCAAACCATAAATATAAACCATGGGAAATATATCATTATTTTATTATAAACTACAAATGGGATCATCATACTTCTAAACAAAGCATTATCCAACAGTGTTTTATAAACATTTGAAAGTTCTATTCCACCGTATGTAAATAATATTGTGAAGATAACATTAACTCCCATTAGAACTGGAGATGATCCGCTTTTATATCCGACAACTAGTATTGATATGAACAAACCAAATATGAATAGATAACTAAACCAGACGAGTATGCTTCTTAATTGTAACACTGGATAGAAAGAATATGCAAACAATTCCTGACAACTACTAACTAAAGAATTATTAACTATTGTGCAGTTTGCAGTTTCCAAAGCTGATTGGGTTGTGTCCATTACATAATAAGTTATGGCAAAGAATACTCCAGAAATCATTATAAAGATTAAGGCCACCGCCATAAAAACCATACTCCCATACTTCTTACTATTCTCTAGTCCATCAAACATTTTCATCCTCCATATTCATTAACTCAATATAACTACCGTTGTTCAACTTAAAATACTTTACTATTCTTAATTGCATTTTGGTTTGACTAATAGGATCTTCTAGCTTTTTTGCATAGGCATGATTCACTGCAGCCTTCTTAATAAAACTTTTGAAATCTGCTGCAACTTTCATTGATGTTGGATTCTCTTTCATTTTTCTATACCCCAGTTTGAATTTTTTAAATCATCAATTAGCTTAAAGAGAATCTCTTGGCCTTTACCCAAGAATAAGAATCCAACCGCAATTATACCTAGAGAATATAAGAACACAATCTTTTCAATTATTGGTATTAAAGATATAACATTAAACATAAATATAATATCAGACAATAACATTATCACAATGAATACAAGCATATAATATATTAAGAACCCATCTTTAGCCAAACTATAAAGCACAAATGAGAAGTTAGATTTAATATAATTCTTATCCTCATACTTTCTTAGAATACCTGCGTACCATTTATCAAAGTTAATGTTAGAACTTAATCTGTAGTAACCAAATATTAAAGACGACATAAAAATTAGAAGAATAATATAGATAGCAACATCATTATTAACTTCTCCATTATAAGTACAAATAAAATAATCTTTATCGCAAACAGATACACTAGAATCACCACAAGTAATAAAATAATAAGTTCCAACTTGGTCTGGAGTAAAAGAATAATTGAAAGTTTGCCCGTTTTGTGTCATGGCAGCATTTAGATAAACCATTGTTCCGTTAGGATATTCAACACTAGAAAGATTCATATAAGTACAAACTCCAGCCTGACAATAGTTTGTTATTTGCATTTCCTCATCAACCTTATAACCATCCCCAATAGAATCAGCACTTACAAATGTTAGAATAAACATTAAACAGAAAACAGATAGAAAGAATTTATTCATTTTCTTTTCTTCATTCTACCCTTCCTTAATCTAGCAACTAATGCCTTCTTCTGCGATAGAGTTAAAGGTTTCCTCAATCTTTTTAATTGCTTATTCTCCCCAGGAGTATCTCTAAAAAACTTCCTCTTTTCAATATAACCATTTCTAATTGCTCTCTTTTTACCAACTCTAATTTTAAATGGCCTTAGCTTAGCTTTATTTCTTAGGAAATAACCTTTCATAACCTTTGGTGCAAAAAGAACATCTTTAGATTTACCCAATGGTTCAAACCAGGCAGACTTACTCAAACGATTATCAATTCTATAAGCTAAGAAATCTCTCGCCTCTTTCAATGGTAAAGGTCTTGGGTTAAGATTTAATATTCTTCCTCTAACTTTTTCCTTAACATAATAAACATCAACTGCTTTTTTTAGTTTCTTCTGTTTGAATTTCTTTGGGATTCTAATAACAACCGGTGGCTTAGGTGGAACTTTTGCACCCCTCCCCCTTCTTGGTGGTCTAGGTGTTGTTCTTATTGGTGTCCTCGTTGTCCTCCCTGGTCTTGTTGGTGTCCTAGTTTTTTTTGGAGTTCTACTTGTCGCCCTAGTCGTTCTCTTTGGAACTTTAACTCTTTTACCAGCCCTAGTTTTACTCCCACCAGCACGAGAACCAGACTTTGCCCTTCTCTTAACCGTAGCTGTTCTTCTAGTAACTCTACTTCTAATTCCTCTCCTTGCACCGATAACTCCAGGGAATCTAGCAACAGGCCTAGCATTACCAGAACGAGATAGTTTGTTTTTAAAACCAGATGTCTTTCCCAACATCTTTTCTAACTTCTTTAATTCTGCAGCACTGATTCTATTCTTGTTGAACTTACCTAATAGTGATTTTAATTCTCCAATTGCCTTTACAACTCTAACCTTAACAACAGGAACTCTTTTACCATTAACCAAAATAGAACCAATCTTCTTAACCTTTCTAATAATTTCCCCAGGTGCTAATACTATTTCACTCTCCTTAGATAAAGCACCAATGGGCTTCCACTTACCAGATTGTTTTAACTGAAATTTTAATAAAGCATCTGCTTCTGATTGTGTTAGAGTTCTACCAGCCTTAAACTTTCTAGCAACACTTCTCAAACTCTTTGGGAAAGCCTCAATAGCAGTTTTATCAAATACCATAACTATCGGCTTGTTTGCTCTGAATGTAAAATCACCAGCTAATACATCTATAAGTGATGCGTCTTTTTGGCTTCCTATTCCTAACCTTGATTGCCTAACTCTACCAGCAGGATCAGCAAAAGTAACTCTTTCTAAAAGGCTACCAGCACCTTTAGTTTCTATTTTAATAAGTCTGTCTAATTTAACAACTTCAGTTCTACTGGCTTTACCAGCATCAAACTTCTTCAATAATCTTTTAGTGCCTGGCGATAGTAAATTCTCTCCTGGGATTGGTTTACCAACAGTTCTTTTTCTTTTCATCAAACTAAAAATATCATCAGACAGAGCAGTAACTGGTACAGACTTTTTACCAGCCCTAGATGCTTGTTTAGCTAAACTCTCTGCAGTAGAAGAAGTACCACCAGCTAATTTTATTGTATTCCCGCTAACTGTAAATCTTGTTTTATCAGCTTTATTTAATACTGGCTTAACAATATTCTTTATTTTAGTAGAAACCTTACCAACTCTTTTTAATATTGAACCAGTACCTTTTAATAAAACTACCTCACCAGCAACGACACCGATAAATTCTGTCGGTGATATTCTCATCATCTGTCCAATGTTTCTTCCGCTCCTAGCTATAGCACCAGGTATTGCTTTAATTTGAGAAGGATTTCTAACCAACTTTAATATAGCAGAAGGTAAAGCACCATAAGCAATAACCCCAGCAACAAAAGTAGTGACTACAGTTACCCCAAGAAGTGATAATTCATTCTTTAGTTTCCTTTGTTTGTTTCTGATAGAAGAAGTAGATTTTTTCTGCTGAAATTCATTTAACTTTTGTATTAAACCACTAACACCACTTTTTCTTTTTATAGCCTCGACTGTTAATACTGGCTCAAATATATCTCTACCATCAGCCCATTTATTATTAATCCTAACAACCTTTCCGTTTTCAAAAACATAATTATTTCCAGCAAGTCTAGCACCAATAGAAACTCTACCTCTACTATTAATTACAGCTTGTTGCCCATTTGGAAATATAACTCTAACCTTCCCTCTTAAATTTACTCTTTCAAACTTAACCTTAGATGCTGTTTCTGCTGCAGTTGCAGGGGCTGCTTTAGTAATATTACTACTTAACCCACCAGACAACCTACCATTCTTAAATGTCCTAATAAAACTTTTACCAGTAATATAATTTATATTCTCCACAACTTTATTACCAGCCTTAAAATAAGTATTCTGGATTCTTTTAATTTTCCCAGATGAATCTCTAACAACAACTTGATTCTTTCTAGCGTTTTGTTTTAGGTTATTAATTCTTTGCTGTTCAATAATTGTTAAATCTCTAGTTGTCTTTGCTGCCATTCTTGCCCTAGCTGCTTTTTCTGCTATAGCCTTATCAGTTGCTGCTTTTTGTGCTATAACCTTATCAGTTGCTGCTTTTTCTTGTGCAGCCTTTGCAGCCGCAGCCCGTCTTGCAGATGAATTTGAACTGCCACCAGATGAACTACCAGATGAACCACTAGAACTTCCAGTTCTTCTAAATTGTTCTACATCCCTACCCTGCCTCACAGGACCTTGGTATCTACCCGAAGGAGCATAAGTTTTCCCATTTTTAACTACTGATCCTGGTGGCCGAACTGGTCCATATACCATTAATTAATTACCTCACCGATTCTTTTTGTTTCTCCAGTTTCTCTAAAGTGTTCTAAATCATAGCCTTGTGGTACTGGTCCTTGATAAATATTACCCTCGACGCTTTCACTAACGGAATCAGTTTGTATAATATTCATCGTAAATGTTACTAATAACATACTGACCACCCCGATTAAGAATAATTTATTCATAATAAAACCACCCATTACTACTATTTAAACATTACTATTTATTAAAAGTATAAGATGGTGGGAGATAAACTCCCACCTTGTAAGTTTTTTGTATAACAACTGCCAAAAAGATGGCAACATGGATTATATAACTCAATGTCCTGCAGGAAATTAAGCCCTTTGTACTTACAACCAATCGAGTGATATGTTATATCTCCTCGACGATTATATAAGAATCCCAACCTTTATATACTTTGTTATTATTTAATAAGTATGGAAGTGATTAGATTTTATAAGAAGTATATTGAACCGTTCTTTGCCGTCGCTGTTCTTCTAATGGTTGTGATCCTCGTCATACAACTTGTTGCTTATAATAATTTCCAGAAAGAGATCGCAGAGAATTGTGGATGGGCTGAAGAAGATACTCGTTGTTATTGTGAGAAGGGTGATGTCATAGCTTGGGAGAATGGTGGTAAGATTGCTATGGGAGATATTAATTTATCGTTGATAGATACAAATGGATAAAAGACAGGCAGAAATTGAAAAAAAGCAGAATAGTTTAGGTAAACTTAATCCTGAACAAAAAAATGTTTATGCTATTGTTAAAGAAAGGATTAATGGGATGAGTAAGAAGAAAAAGATGAAACTTCTCCTAAGAAAATCTAATTTAGACAAGTTAATAGCAGATGTTAGGGAAGAATTAAGAGAATAATTTAGCAAATGTTGGTAGTTCTTCAAGTTTTAAATAAAAGTTTAATTGTCTTAGTAATTTCCCATCATCTAATCTGGTTTCTTTCTTTAATGAATCCCATAGTTCCTTTTTATCTATTAATTCTCCATTCTTAACTAATTCTATCATCTTTTTAATTTTAGTTTCTGGAGATACCTCGTCTATCATCCCAAATTCTAATTTTTCTTCTTCAGATAACTCACCAACTGCACTTTTTTCATCAACAAGATCATCATATTGCTTCTTATATCCAGTAGATAATGCACTAAAATGCAACCTTCCTATAAATTCCGGGTGGATGTATGGCAGAACCATCTTACAATTAGGGTTTTCTTTCCTATATTTATCCTCTCTCTCAAGTATAGCCTGTATATCTAAACCCTTAGAACCTTTAAAGTTTGGTGCAGATGCATATATCTCTACGGTTCCTCTTCTAACCCACATCCATAATGTAGCGTGACTTACCATATTTGGGTCTATTTCCCTCTCGAATGGGAGCAATAAAAATATAATGTTTCTTAGTTTTCTGTTGGTATTCTTTCTACCTATAATTGTTTTATTCATCTTTTGCTGCCAATCTCTCCTTGATACAGAACTTCTTCCTTCATCTATCCATAATACACTTCCAGATTTTGTAATCATTTTAACTGCAAATTCTTCTGCGGTTGTTATAAAATTATCCTTCTCAAACATCATTGACCCATCGTTTAATATAAAGTTTTTAATCTTAGAGAAATATTTTAAACAGAAATTCCCAGTCAAGTGGCTTTTCCCCTGGCCTGTTTTCCCGGTCACAATAACAAACACATCTTTTTCTATATTTAATCTTTCTATAAAAATATTAATCATATTTGTCCATGTCCATTCTAGTGTTCTAAACACCTTGGCTTCTCTATTAGGGAAAACCGTTCTCTTGTTTTTGTAATAATTATATGCCATTCTTATTTATTTTTAACCGTACCGTACCTTAACCCACCACACCATACCGTAACTTAACCCACCACATTCTTCTCGAGCATTTATACCGCCCTGTCCCGAGTTAAATATAAATAAAAAAACAAATTAATATACCTTTGGGTTTATTTTACTTCCTCAAAAGATGTAATTTCAAACCTTCCGTACTCTGGCCTAAAATCTCCAACACCTTTAAACTTACCTGCGGATTCTAAAATCTCCTTCAAGATAGTTTTATCTAAGTCTTCATTAATAACTTCAATATTAAATGTACATTTCCATTTCTTAAACTCTGGACGAGAACGCATGATCCTAGATCGAGCAATTACAACAGGCATATTGCTTATTGTATACTCTTGTGGTGTCAGTATAATCTCTTGTTCTTTAAAAAAGATACCAGATTTAATATAATCCTTGTATGTCTTTCTGCCTGAATAAATAAAATCTACTGCAGACTTAATCATACATCCTTTGAAGTGTGTAGACGGAATATATATTCAATTATCTTACCACATCTATGACACACTCTCCTTTTAATTTCCATTAAATATAAGTGGGTAGGGTAGTATATAAACCCTCTGTCCAGACCCGTTCGTTTTTTAATGTACGAACGGATTAAAGGTTATAATATATTACATGGGTTTAAACAAAGAAAAAAGGATATGTATAGGGTTATTTCAAAGTAATATACATTACTTTCAGAAACATTTAAATAGTTTCAACCACATTAAATCTAATGGAAACTGAATCAAAAATAATTAATTTGGATGATAACCTTAGGAAAGCGGCCATGGATTTCATTGATTCTACTAACTATGTTGTCTGGACAAAGATAAAATATAAAGAAAACATGGATAAGTTATTCAAAAAATATAGATACCTAGATAAGAAGATATGCAAGAAAATAATAAGTGAGAAGAATCCAAACAAAAGGGTTGTGTTAAGTATTATATATAAGGCAGCAGAAGATTTTGATATTAATATACCAATTATTAATGTTAATATAAAGAGAGACTATAATAGAAAACTTCCAGAGAGAATTTATACATTGGATCAGATAAATGGAATTATAGGTTGTTTGCCGGACAAAAAGATTAAGTTATTTTTTAGCTGTACATTCTCTATTGGTGCAGGACTTAGGGTAAGTGAAACCATAATAATGAAATGGAAAAATTTCAATTGGGCTGAATGGATAAAGGATAAAGATAATGAAGGCTCTTTTACAATAATAGAGACAAAAAGGAATCACTCTTATAGTGTTCCAGTGCCACACGAAATTATGAATAGTTTATATAACAAGGCATTAATTGATAAAGTTAAAACTGAAATGATATTTATGGGTGAAGGTATTGGTTTTAAGAAAATACCATCAACTTCATCTGATGCCTTTGTCTTTGATTTTAATCTAAAGGATTTTGATAAAACAGGATATTATAAAACAGGAGATAGTAAAATGTGGTTACATTTATATATTAGAGGTGTATATAATCATCTTCAATATTATTATAATAAGAAATATATATATAATTACCTTGGGCATAGTTTTAAATTACATTCATTAAGACACGCCAGAGCGACACAATTATTAAATAATGGCAAAAATATATCAAACATATCAAAGTTGTTAGGACATAAATCAATTAATACAACAATGATATATTTAGATATGACATCTAAAGACCAGACAGATACCATAAGAGATATACCAATCCCATCATTTTAGGTTGTATAAATATAAGGGGAACCTCTTTAAAGTTTGTTAGAATCAATCTGTGAGGGTGTTTTATGAGTCAAGAACTCTCTTTTTCCCTTCATCTTCAATATCCTTATAACTTAATTCCTCATCTTCTTCGATTCCTGCACTTACTATTTTATTTGTTAGCATTAATAAATAAATCTTCTCATAACTATTTTCTAGTTCATCTAGCATCTCAAAGAAATTATTAGTTAGTTCCATTTTCTTTTCTCCAAGGCTATCTTGTTTCTCTAAAATAAAATCATCATCTAACTTCTTTGTTCTATCCGCTTCGATAATATCCTGTTCACAAGCCCTTAATGTTTCTAAGGTGTTTAACATATCGTTATAATCATTCTCATGATCCTCAAACTTAACTTCCTCACCCTCTTTAACATTTCTTTGGGATTTCTTCCATTTCTGCATACTTCTAAAGTAAATAATAGGCCTAGAAACTGTAATCATTTCCCTTTGTGCGGCAATTATATATTTTAGTGCTTCAACTTGATTCATTCTCCTAGAGTTTGCAGATTTATCTTCAACACCTATGTCATCACCCGTTCTAGCCTGTTTCATAGCGTCTCTGTGACGAATTAATATCTCTAAGGTAATTTCCCTTGATATTTCTTTAGATGGGTTAAATACCCTTATATCAGCCTCATTTTCTCCCATTATGCGTAATCCCTCCTATTATCCCTACCATATTCGTTTTCCGTATTCTGTAGACTTTCTTGACCCTTAACACTCTGATGTGTAGCCATATTTTCTGCTGCACCAATAGCCCTAGAATAATTCATCTGGATTCTTGTCCATAACTCTAAAAATATCTTTAAATTCATTGATTTCATAGCACCCTGTATTTCAAAATTTGGGTTAATAACTTCAGTTTTTGCTTCATTGAATGTAGCATATCTACCATATTTATATTCAGCAATCCTTTCAAAAACCAATGTTAATTGCTTATAGATTGCATCCATATAATCACCAAAAGTATCTTTACTAATTCTACCAAGTTTAACATCTGTTGCTAAGTGAGATTGTGCAGTTCTAAGAATGTCCTCTGCTTCCTCATCAGTGAAACAATGTTGTTTTTTTCTTTTCAACTCCCACTGCTGCGTTTCCTTAACAAAAACATCCTTAAATCCTCTAATACTTCTTTCGAGATCCTTATATTGATTCTCTAGTATAAAATGGTGGAAACTCTCTGATTTTTGCGATGGTTGGATAGATACCTTATCGTCATAATCATCAAACCCTTCTTCCCCAGAAAAATCATCAAAGTTATTCTCTAATTCTTCATCTTCTCCAGAGAAATCATTGTTTATCTTTTTATCAGGATTATATCTTTGCCTATTTGGGTTTGATTTTTTATTAAATCTTTCTTGGACCTTAGAATCAATAGCGTTGCCAAGTTTATTAGTTCCATTTCTTGCAGCCTTTAATCTTTTTAAAAAATTTCCCATATTAAAACATATTCTGTACTTCATCAAAGAATTGCTGTTTCTTCCTCGATATTAACAAAAAAACTCCACAGAATACAAAAACTATTATTGAAATAATACCAGCACCGAGATTCTTTGCAAAAAAGGATATAAAGATAGAAACAACACTAATCATAAACAAATATTTAACGATTAACTTCTCTATATTAAGTTTATCTGGTATCATTATAATCAGCCTCATTCATTATTTGTATATTATCCTTACCCTCATCAACACTTAATATCTTCCCTGAATCAAACTGTTCTCTCATAAGTTTTAACTTCTTCTTACTCGGCTTAATTGATTTTAAAAAGTTAAACATTCCCATTATAAATTCTCCAGTGTGCTATTATCATTTATTACTCCCTGGAGGTTCTCTGTTCCGTATAGTTTCTTTAACATAGGAGTTATCTCTAGTTTTTGAGTATTTACAGTTGATGCCATAACTTCCATAACTTTAACCATATTTTCAGACACCGCAACATCAGCCTGTGCCATTGTAGCCTTGGCCTCTTGTGCCTCACCCCACTTAGAGATTCCGACTATTCCTAATACTAAGAATACTATTAAAGCTGTGAGTAAAACTGCCCATTTCGCTATTTCTGCCCACTCAACTCTTTTAGAAACTTTATTAATATTTTGAAAATCTTCTTTTAATCTTTTTCTTGCTAAATCAATTTCAGAATGTTTTGCAGATACATTCATAGACCCCTTTTCTTTTACCCATGTCATTTTATTGGCAGTATAAATTCTATTATTATTATCTAAAATTATAGAGAACTCATTAAGGCCAGAGTATTTATCTAATTCTGGGAACAAATAAGTTCCAAGTAATGCGTTTTCTAATTCAAACACCTCTGCACCATTCATAACATCAAATCTTCTCATCTTATGGATAACTGGTTCTTGTGTGATTGTAACACCATCGTCTAAAACTCTCCTAACTTTTAATGTGTGTGTCCACTGATATTTCTTAGCACTATACCTCTTAATTAATAAACCAATTCCAATAGCAACAACAATAGCAACAAATGGTAATGCCCAAATAGCATATTTTAGAAGACCTGCACTCGGCATCATTGATGCTGCAGCAGTTCCTATTGCACCTTCAACTGCCATCTTCAAACTCCTCTATCATTTCATCGACGACAGCAGACTGTAATCTCTTTTTTTCATAAGCGATTCTTTCTACTTTATCGACATTAACAACCTTCAAAGAAAAACTCTTTACCTTCTTAATAACATCTTCCATGACATATTAAATATTAATTAGTATATAAAGGTTGTGGTAAGAAAGGCTTTGTGTATTAAGTAGCCTCTGTGTATAAAGTAATCTCTTATTCAGACTTTATACACAAAGCCGGTAAGAAATAATAAGGGATTTCCACCCTCCCTAAGACGTGTGCCTTAGTCGTGCAGGTTGAGTTAAAGAGGTTTCCTGTCCTCCGATAATACTATCATCACGCAATTAAGCTGTCATGTTACCAATACCACTTTTCTTATCGAAAAGTTTCTTGATATACGTTCCAAGCCATACGATTGCAGCGATTACAGCGATTACTCCAAGGAAACTGAAGAAAGTAGTCACAGCAGCTCCGTAAGTCTCTGAGATAGCAGTTACATTAACAAGAGTGATTGCAGTAAAGGCAGTTGTAGCAACGATAGAACCTATGATTAATACATAAATAAAACCCTTTAAAACTACATCAGACATTTCTCCAATTACATTATTTGCCATTCTTAATTATACCTCCTTCTAAATACATAAATCATAATAATTATAGAATTATTATCTTTATAAGAGTTAGTGGTAATAGTGGTGTTCAGTAGTTACTTATAATTTGATAAGCCTAACCATGATAATAATACCATCATAATATAAAATCCTACCCAGTAAGGGTTAAGATGCTCTACTGTAGCACTATTTAAAGATACTACCAGCAACGATGATAAGAACATAATAAAGGACATAGCAACTAAAACGTGCCAGAATCTTTTCTTTCCAGTTGTCTTTAGGATTAGAAAGTATGATCCTGCAGTTGAGAATATCCATAGGAAAAATAATAAGATACTCCAGAACCCAGGGACTGCTGTTACAACCGAATTTAATATTGGCATCGCCCCAGTATCTGAACTAAAGTTTGCTACTGTCTGTAATTTCTGCATCTTATTGACCAGTCCTAATATTTTTAATTATGAAGTATAGTGAAGCTATCGAGAATATCGCAACAAATACTGATATAATTATAGCCCCTGATGTTCCTGGGAATACCCAACTCATAAACATTTGTGTTGATTCTATAAAGCCAGATGATGAACCTTTTAATCCATAAGACACTGCAACCGAATCCCTACTACCTAAATAACCATTTTCTGGATTAGTTTCCGAAGTTATATTTAACAAAGGATCTATGGCATTATCAGAAGATATAAGATTAGCTTGTAAAGAAGTAGCATCAAATTTATCCGCACTTGTACCAAAAGCAGTGGGATTATTATTGGCAACAAATACAACTGCAAAAGATAATAGACAGAAGAATAATAATCCGAAGAATATCCATTGAATTGTGAAGTCATTTAGGTTATCATTAGACATCTTATTGATCCTCCTGTTTTGTCATTTCTTTAATTAAAATTGCAACTGCTATTACTACAAACATCATCGTACCTAATCCTATAACTAAATTCATTCCGTTTAATAACCATAATCCACCAGCGATGAAAAATGCCACTACTCCAATTATAACAATCCACTCTGGACTTGCGAAGGCCATCCCTACTAATGTTAAAAGAAGTAACAATACAATTATATAATTATTTCCAGCAAATCCTAAATTAATATTCTCTGGGATGAAATAACCTTGGTTTACTACTATTACACCGTCTTTTGATATTGTTAGAAATACTCTACTGTCTCCTATCGTATCATTATAAGTACAATCTATTGAACCAGCACTTGAGATTACCGTACTATTGCATAATGTTGTTGTTCCAAAATTATCTACCTGAACTAATAAAATGTTCACAAGCGAAGAAGTTCCAGATGGAATAGTAAATGTTGTGGTTATTGTATTATTTACTGATGAAATTAAATAAGAAAAATCAATTAAGTTCGCTACTTCTTTTGAATTTTGTGGATTAATTCCTCCCAATAACTTCTGTGTACACTCGCCCGTCAATTCGCTTTCGCATTTGAATACTAAATTATCAAATATATCTAAGACAACTCCATTTTTTACTACTGTAGCTTTATATTTTATAGAATTTAAATCAACGTGTAAAACTGCGACACCATCCCTAGAAGTTAAAGGTGCTTCAACAACTTCATAAATACCTTCTGATATATATTTTCTTTGTAACTGAATTATTGCACCAGCTACAAAATTAAACGTATCATCTTGATATGTCAATTTAAATTCTGTAGATTCATTATCGTGTAAATCAAATAAATTTATTGATTGAATACCAGTGCCTGTGGATGCTCTTTGAATATGATATAATTCTGGTGCATAATCATCAGATACATATCTTATTTCTGCAGAATAAGCTAACCCCTCAGCGGATAAATTTATTCCAGAACAAACACCAACATTAGAAATATCATTTTGTTCAAAACTATAAGTATTAATTGTTTGATAAGATGGCATATTTAATAAAGTGTATGTTATTTCTATATCTCCAACCAAACTTGTTTTTAGTTCTTCATCAAAAAGAGAAATATTAAATAATTGGAAAGTGTATAATGAACAATTATCTAACAAAACTGCTCTAACTAATTGTGTTCTTTCTGTTGAATTTAATGTTATATCTCCAGTAAAAGTCATACCCCAATAAAAAGAAATGTTCTGATCTGTGGTTAAAATTGGTATTTGATAATCTGAAACTAATAAAAATCTATTATCTCCTTCTGCGGTTATACTTGGGCTGTTATCTGTTCCATTATACATAAAACTTGCCGCAGTTAGACTATAGCCCTCCAATAAATCAATAGAGATAGAGAAGTTCTCTAGTGTTCCAGAAACGGTATCATTAATATAACTCTCTGAAATAATAGTAAATAATGAAACAGAAAATGTATTATTATTTGTTGCATTAACACAATAATCTCCAGTTACATTTGTATAACAAGCCTCTGCATTCCATTCGTAGTCTTTAAACCCAAAATTATCGATATATAATGTTTCGTTAAATGTTATATTGTCAGTAAAATCTACTGTTGTTGAATTAACTAATGTGGAATTTTGCCATACATTATAAGTTACATTTACCCACTCACCAGCTACATCAGAAAGATTACTACCGCTTACTGTAAAGTTTGTTCCCACGTCTGAGATAATTGAAGCATTAATTGGAGAATCTAAAGTTACTGTTGGAACACCTTCAGTATCATCGTAAGCATCGTAAGCTAAACCATCTCCATCATTATAAAGTTCTGTTATCTCTGCTTGTGATAAACTTCTATTCCAAATACCTACTTCATCAATCTTACCGTCAAAATATCTTCCAGCAGTATTCCTATCAACACCAATTATAAAGTTTTGAGATGGGAATGTGATTACTCTTGCCTCTGTATCTTTTAAAACTCCATCATAATAAATTCTAATATTAGTTCCATCGTATGTTCCGACAGCATGATGCCATCCAGTTGTGTTTAATGCTGATGATGGAACAGCATAGCTTCCATTAATACCAAAAATAACTCTATCACCAGCTGTTCCATCAAATCTTAGTTCAACATCAACTGCGACATCTCCTTCTGTTGTAATTAATCCACGAGATGAGGCAGCGACACCATTAAACCATAATGAAAAACTCCCAGTATTAGTTCCACTCAAACCAAAATTAGAATTTAAATCAATGAAATCATTAGTTCCATCTAAATCTAAAGATAAATTTATCTTACCAGATGCACTTATATCTGCTGTGTTTCCTGCATTAGTTAAAGTTCCGTCATTGCTTCCAGTAATATCAATTACATTGGTCGTTGTTAAATCATCTTCAAAAGAATAATAAGAAACCATTCCATCTGTCCAGTCAAAGGCACTAGCCATTGAAATCATAAATAATCCTAGCAATAAAAATACAAAGAATTTCTTCATTTCTTAACACCACCAAAATATCTTTTACACTTAGAACAGCAAATATATCCTTTTTGCTTGGTTCTCCATTTATAACCGCACCTAGGACATTTAATTAATCTTCCCGATTTAGCTTTAGATCCCTTAGTTCTCATACCTAAACTAAGAATTACTACTATTTAAAGATTGTTATTTTACTACTATTCTAATAATTCATGTTATTGGGCTTCCGCCTCATTGAATCTTCGTGTGGTTTAGAATTGTGAACCATGGTATATTGAACGGTTGTTGGAAAGTATTTAGCACAATATTCATTATGTCCAGAGCAAGTTTGGCATCCATAAGTTTCAAATGAATTAATTGGTTTATCTTGTGATTTCATTTTTAAGTAATCCATTCTGAAGAAACATATATCTTCTGTTACTTTACTTTTATTTCCTAAGAGTTTTTCTAGTTTGAATACCATTATTCGGATGCTACCTCTTTTGCGTCGCCTGTCCCAACATTTGCATAGTTATTATATATGAAGTCAATACAACTATCATATGGTTTATCCGAAGTTATGTTTGGAATCAATCCTTCGTGATAATCTCCGTTTTTATCAATATACATAAAATTATTTGTTGCATAATCTTCGATTACAATTGGATAGTATGCTCCACAATCTTCATTGTTTAAACCAAAGTAATAATTATCCTCAACCCAATCAAGACTATCAGATGCACCTTTATATAAACCAAACTGATAGATAGCGAACATGCATAATAACAGTGCTAATATCCAGATGAATATTGTTATTTCTTCTTTCATTCTGCTTTCTCCGA
>Ga0208769_1000720_pt1 | contig 15528 bp, 23 predicted proteins | sample AntAceMetag02UKC_FD_184768 | JGI IMG/M metagenome (GOLD analysis project Ga0208769, IMG submission 184768) | Saline lake microbial communities from Ace Lake, Antarctica- Antarctic Ace Lake Metagenome 02UKC (SPAdes) (version 2) | ecosystem: Environmental > Aquatic > Non-marine Saline and Alkaline...
AACTAACAAAACAACTATCAAGAGTTATTCTTATGATGTACTCTGATTCGTCGTTGTCTTCATCTGTTTTATAAACATCGTTGTCTTCATCAAAAACTTTAAGTGAAATTGCGTATGTTTTTTCTTCTACGTCTGAAGGTATTTCTACGAATGTGTCAAGAATTTCATTGTCAAAGTCATTTATGTCTCCGATTTCTACAATTTTGTTTATTCCTAATTCTGAATTGAAAATTACAACTTTAACTTCGTCTTGGTCGCTGTCTCCAACATTCCAAACATCTGCAGTGATTTGCACTTCGCTTCCGCATGACGCTGTTTTTGGATATTGGATATCATCAAGAACTACAAAGTCATCATCATTAGTAATTTCAATTGGTTGTGAATCAAAATCACAAACTTTTGTGTTAGCATCATCGTCAACTTGTGCATTTGCCCAAACATAGAACACGTAATCGTCGTTTGTGAAATCATCTACATCTTCTACTTTGAAAGTAATAAACATTGTTTTATCGTTTCCGTCTTTAAGATTAAAGTCGCTTTCTTTGTCATCAATTACCCATTTATTTTCCTCAACATCATAAAGGCCCCATTCAACCTCAATGTCATCTATATCATAATCATTATTGTCATTCTTAACTTCAATTTCAACTTCAATTTCATCAAGAGGATACCAAAATTCATCATCATCTCCAAATCCACTCATCACATTTATATCTTTGATTTTAATTTCTAAGTCATCATTTAAAGAACCTGCGTCTTCTCCAGTCTGTGAGCAAGTAACTATATCTGAAGGTTCTTGTGCATTAGAAACAACTGTCCCTAATATTTCTAAATCATTAATATGAAATTCATTAGTATCACTAGTAAACTTATAACCAAACCATCTAAGAGTAAGTGTTTCTCCTGAATTCACTTGAATATTAAGACCAGTCTTTGAATAACTTTTTTCAGAATCATCAGTAACATCTTCTTTTGTATCTAGTAAAATTGGGGAAGCAAAATTTGATTCTATAGAATATTTAAGTTCAAAACTTGCAGGTCCACCCATAGAAGAATGATAATCAAAGTCTATATCTGAAATAGTTAAAGTATAATCTGCATTAGGAACTATTGTCACTTCAAAATATTTTGTTGCTTCTGGAACAGATATTGCTCCTGTAGGCCAATTTTCTACTCTAGCACCCTTTTCATCAAATGGAGTAGTTGCATCAAAATCAACTCCACTACCTAGATTAAAATCACCAGCAGTAACATCTGTATTAACATTAATTGCAGAACCATCTGTAGTTAAATTCCACTCAGAAATTGTAACAGCACTTGTTATTCCAGCGAACATTACCAACGCTAAAACACTTAAACTTAACAAACTTAAAATTTTTGTTTTCATTTTGTAATCATTTCGGAGTTACTATGGTTTATAAATATTTCTATGATTTAAAATATATATTAAAATCAAATATTTTTTATTCAAAAGATTTATATAATTTAATTTCTATTAATTATAATGGGAATAAAATCAACTGAAAACTCTATTGGGGCGTGGGCATTTTTAGCAGGTGTTGTGCTTGCGATTGTGATTGCTTTAGTAAAGTCATTTTCTATTGAAGCGTTTGTTCAGTTTAATCAATTGTTCTATATTATACTTGTAATTATGGGGGCAATCATTGGTTCTATTAATGTAAGGTCCAAAGACATCCCTACGTTTCTTCTTGCAGGAACAGTCCTAGTTATTGTTAGTAAATTTGGATTAGAAGGAGTTATTGACAGGTTAGGCGGTTCTATGCTTGGAATAACAATGTTAGGATTAATAGGGCAGGAAATTTTCGGAGCATTATTAGTATTATTTATTCCTGCAGTAATAATTGTAGCACTAAAATCAGTTTTTTCTATTACTAATATTTGAAGACAACCTAAGTACCCCTACGGGCATAAACGGTTTTCTTCTACTTTCCCCTCTTGTTCCGGTAAGCGATTTCTTTAAGAGCCTCCGAGGGAAATCGCACTATATTTTATCCATATTAATAACAGAATTAGAATTCATATCCATTCTTGGACAAGCAGTATTAACCCAAGAATCTAATCCAAAGTTCTCAAATTCCTGCGTGTTGATGTTATTACATATAAATAGGTAGGATTGTTTTTTTAGTTTCTTTTTTATATCAATAGCTTGTTTTAATCTTTGTTGCCCTGGCTTTGTTGAAACCAAAATCCCGACCTTATCTGCGTGAAGAAATTTCAAATAAGCTGCTTTTTGTTTTTTTTCAAGAACTTCTATTTCTTTTTTAGAAATCTTAGTTAATTGATTGTCTTCTAAAATATAAACTGGAAGTTTTGATTCAAATGCTAAAGCAGTTGCATGGAATTTTCCGTTTCCTATTAATAAGATGGCTTGTGTGTTTTTCAAGAAGTTTGGTTTGGAGCAACCTAATACTTGGGTGAAAGAATTTATTTTGTGGGATTTGCCAAGCAAGGATTTAATTTCTCTTGCTTGTTCTTGATATTGAATAGAATATGTAATCGCTATATTAATAGGAAGTTTTTTTAAAACTGCTAAAACCTTTGATTTATTTATTTTAGAGATTTTTTTTGCAGGGATAAATAAAGTTTTCATATAAACGAAAGAGAAAAGTGGTTTTAAAGTTTGCGAATATAAAAAGTGAACCTCCCAATCACAGCAGAGTTATGGGGGATACGAATAAAATAAAAAAATAAAGACAGGGCTTTGAAAAGCCCTAAAAATTTTTTACAAACTATAACAAGGTCCTTCTCCATGACAAGGTTGGTTACATACGCAATCGCAAGTATCACAAAAACAACTTTGATCATAAGTTTCGTTCTTCAAATCATAATTTGCTCCTGCAAGAATCTTTGCTCCTTCCAATGATTCCAAAATTTCAGAATCCATTACTTCAACATTTTCTAAACTCATTTTTCTTTACCCCCTTTCAATTCTATTAATGAATCTGCACTTTTCCCAAAAATTTCTTTAAACAACTTAAACAATTCTTCTTCGTCCATTTGAAGAGACGCACTTTTTAAAAATTTAATTATTTTATTTGCTCCAGATTCTCCAAAGTGCTCCATAATTGAACAAATCATTAAATGTCCAATCCCATAATTATATTGGGGATCTTTTCCTCCTTTTAATGAAGGAATATTAAAGTTAATTTTATTATCACAATTTTTAGCACTATGATATTTTGCCAGTCCTTCATTAAATAAGGGCAAATCAACTAGTTTAGAATAACCATAAAATAAATGAGATACTTCATGTGCAAAAGTTCCAAAAATACTTTCCTTTTTGTGAATAGTAAATTTCTCAATAACTGAAGGTGAAAATATATTAATTGTTGTGTGATATCCCACCATTGCACACATCCAATTTTGTTTAAATTCTTTCCCTGTGAAAAATAGGAATTCTTTAGGAGAATAAATAAAACAAATTCTAATCAAAGGCAAGTCTTTATCAAATGAATAAAACTTTTTAATCTCCTGATATTTTTCTTCAAGCTTTTCAAAATCAAAATTTTCTAAATATTCGTTGTCCACTTCTTCATGTCTTATTAAAAATCTTCCTTTTTGTGTAATCATTCTATTAAGAAGCCTCCAGCTTTTAAAATTCTTCCGAATGTTTTTGCCTTGTCTCTTAAATGCTTTGGAAAGTCATTTAATCTAAATCCTTTTGGTCTTATTCCTTCAACAAAATTTTTCATTTGCTCATTAACTAAAAGAGTTCCCCCATTATATAATATGTAACTATTATTACTTTCTTTTCGTGTCCCATAAAGATTTATTTTATACGAAATATTTTCATTAATAGAAGGTAGTTTTTTTAATGGAACGCTTTCTTCAAGTTTTCTAACCATTCTAGAATCTTTTTTATCCAACCCTTGTCCTTCTTGCAAGCCTTCATATCTGCAACCGCCCCCACAAGAACTTACTTCTGCACAATCTTTACACTCTTCAGGAACATATTCATTTTTTCTAAACGAATTTAATCTATCCCAAATTTTCCTAAAAGGTTCTTCAAAAACATTTCCTTCTATAAAAGGGGAATGCCCGCAAGTTCTTATGTCTCCATTATATGCAATTTGAATTGTTGCCCTTCCTGCACTACAACTTCTCCTGAACGTTTGATCCTGCCTTAAGTCTTCAGGCAGAGCACAATAAGGAATTACTTCTAAAACATTAACTTTAATACTAAAATTTTCCCTTAACTTTACTAGATCTCTCAATACACCAACCATTTCTTCATTATCTAGATGATAACCTGAATCTTTTCTAAATGCAGGTCTTAATGCAGGAGTCATAGCAAAAGAATTTATTCCAAAATTTTCTACAAGAAATTTTCCTTGTTCGTAAACAGAATCTTTATTTATTTTATGTACTACCATATTAATTGTTGGTTTAAAACCTTCTTCAATAATATTTTCTAAATTGTTTAGAACTATTTTAAGATTGTTTCTATTAGTAATTTTATTAAAACTTTCCTCTTGAAATGAAGGCAATGAAATTAAGAATCCCATATCAGGATTTGCATCTTTTAATTGAGATAACTTATTAGGATTTAACAAAGACAAATTAGTATTCATACTACAAGGGGCTTTTCTCTCGAAAAGTCTTTTAGCAATTTCTAATGAAGCAGGCATATTCATTAAAGGTTCTCCGCCGGTGATTACTGTATCAAAAGGTTTTATTTGTTCAACAAGGATGTCCATTAATTTTTCTGCTGATTCATGAGACATTTTTTTATTTACAGGATTGTCTTCTCTCCAATAATTATAACAATAGAAACATTTATGGTTACAATCTTCTGTAACTTCAATTTGTGCGTTCAAAGGATATTTTAATCCAACACTTTCTTCCATTTTATTTTTTTCAGAATACGCTTCCGAGATGCGACCACCTCTAAATATTTTAAGATTAAGAACTTTTTAAGTTTTACAATTAATAATTTTCAAACTTATTTTGTTCGTCTTTTTTTGGTTTTGCTACTTCCTTGTAAATTTTTGCAAAAGAAGGCGTTACAATGATTGTATTCTCGCCAAATCCTGCAATGCTCCCTTCAAGAGCGTCTGTTGTTTTCTTGACTTTTGAAACTGCCCTTTTTAATTCAATAGGGTCTTTTTGCCTTAGAATTTTTATATCAATTATTGCAATAGTGTATCCTTCTCTTAAAGCGTTTAAAACTTCTGTCACATCCTCATATTGTTTTAGCACGAAAAGTCTTACAAGCACCTTATTTTCTTTTTCTTTTTTTCCTAAATCAATTTCAATATATTCATTGTCTGCGTCGGAACTTCCAATTGAATCAGAGAAAGCTCTTTTAATTTTTTCGAATACCATAGTTAATTTATAGATGAGATATTTATAAAGATTTCGGGGATTTTTTGACTATTTACTTCTTGGTCTGTTTCATCACTTCTTCTCGTAAGGAAGTTAATTTTTCTGTCAAAGAAAGCTCTTGTTTTCCAATTGTGCTCAATCTTAAATTAAGAATTTTCTCTTTATTTAATAGTTCTTCCTTCACTTTATTTTTATCTGATTTAATCATTAATTGCCCAATAAGTTTGAAGACATCATCTTTAGCGTTTTCTATTTCTTTTAGTGCTGCTTTTGATTCAGACAATTCCATATCAAAAGCTTGTTTTTGCAAGAGCAAATTTTGAATGTTCTGCTCTAACATTTGTATTTCTTGTATTTTGTTTTGGTCCATTTTAAAATTATACTGCTTTTACGATTTTAACTTTAGTTCTTGGTTTGTAAAAAACCTTGCTCCCACAATGAGGACAAACAAATCTTTTTTCAAGATTTTTTGCAGCAATCTTTTTCTCACATTTGAAACATTTGTAGTTTACCATATCAAAAGAACCTAAGCGGTTCTTTGGAATTTCCCTTCCTGTTCCGCGATGCGATTTCTTTAAGAGCCTCCGATGGAAATCGCGCAAATTTAATTTTAATCATACTATTTTTCATTTTGTTTAATTTATAAATTTATTCATCTAAGCAATAAGTGTTTGAAGCAAATTTTTTTTTGCATTTTGAACATTCCCATATTCCTTTTGAAAGTCTTTTTGCTCCAAGTTTTTCGCAGAAAGGACATTTTTGTTTTTTCCTTTGTTTAACTTCTATCTTAACTAATTTATTCCTAACTGTTTTTCCATATCTTGCTCCGAATCTTCCTGCTGATTTTGTTTTTTTTGATTTTGTAGCCATTTTAATAAAATGGGGATACCAGGATTTGAACCTGGGTCACGAAGTCCCAAACCTCGGATCTTACCAAACTGGACCATATCCCCATAAAAAATAGAACTATGTGTTATTTATAAATTATTTCTTTTTAGGTTCTACCTTTGGTGCAGATTCAGTTTCTTTCTTAGCTCCTTCCTTTTTCTCAGTCTCTGCTTCTTTTTCTTGAGCTTCTTTCTTAATTATTATATCTTGTTTAGCTTTTATTTCTGAAAAATATTCTTCTAATTCTTTTTTCTTTTCTTCAGAAGTTTCTGTTTTTTCTTCTTTTATTTCTTTATCATATTTTCCTTCATCTATTTCTTGCTCAACTTCAGAAGCAGGTTTACTCTCGACTAAAACTCCTAAACTAACACAACTTCCAACAACAGTTTTTACAGCAGTCTTAAGGTCTTTACATAAAAGATTTGGCAGTTTTGTTTTTGCGACAGAAATTATTTGTTCTATTGAGGCGTTTGCTACTTGTGCTTTTTTCTGCACACCTGAACCTTTCTCAATTCCAAGTTCTTTTTTTATTAACTCTGAAACTGGTGGAGAAAATACACTAACACTAAAATCTTTTGTTGAAGCATCTATATCCAATTCAACAGGAACTTTTAATCCTTTGAAATCTTTTGTTGATTCATTTACTTTTTGAATAACTTGATTTATATTCATACCAATTGGTCCAAGCTTTTGGCTAAGTGCTGGTCCTGGTGCCATCTCTCCTCCTTCAACTAATAATTTAATTATCATCTTCTTCTCCACCTTCTCTTCTGATAACTTTTACATTATCAAGTTTAATTGTTACAGGCAATGGAACAACTGCTGCAAGCAAACTCACAACAACTTCTTCTTTTTGCTTGTCTATTCTCATAACTTTTGCTTTTTCTTTTTTAAAAGGTTCGGAAATTATTTCTACAATATCTCCTTCTTCTATTGAAATAGAAACTGCTGAGGGTTCAATCATGTTTTTTACTTCTTCGTAACTTATTGTTTTTCCGATGATTCCTTTTACATACGGCAAATTGAACACAGCCTCTTCTGCGGAATCTCTGTCTTCTGCTTCCAAAAGAATATATCCTCTCAAACCATGAGGTATTGACACAGAAAATACATTTATGTTTTTCTTTTCAATTCTATCAGCGATCATATCGACTGCTCTTTCTTCCTTGTTTGTTGTTACTTTTATAATAAATATCATTTTCAAAACAACCTAAGCGGTTTTTTTGTATTTTCCCTTCTTGTTCCGTGATGCAATTTCTTTATTGCAATCCAAGGGAAATCGCGCTTTAGTTTTTGCTCCAACTAAGACATAAACATCTTAGAAGACAATGTTACTTAAAATTTTGCATTTAAAAAGTTTTACTTTATGAACATTTTCATAATTATTGAAATTAAAAAGCCGATAATCCCTAATGCTAAAATTCCTAAGGCAGAAACTTTGGCAATTGTTTCAAATTCTTTTTTAGTTGGCTTTTTCAAAACAAACCAAACTCTTTTACATTTCATAAAAAATGATTTTGTTGAAGTTATTAATTCCATAAAAGAAAAAAGTTTAAAGGGTTTTTAAAATTGATGTTCAAATAAAAAATTATTCCAAAGGGACATGGTAGCGAAGCAAATCATATTTTACATCTATTTCATCTTTGGGAAATTTTCTTTTAATTTCTTCACCTAAATTTTCATAATCAAAAATTATTTTTTCAACTTCTCCTCTTAAAGATAAATCTTCTTGAGCATTATTTTTTCCTGGAGAGTATTTCATTAATTTTTCTAAAGTTTCTAAATTATCCTCTTCTCCCATTTTATTCAAAGAACTCTATTCCAAGTTCGTCTTCAATTTCTTTGTGCTTGATACTTTCTATTGATTCTCCATGCCCCATGATTTGTGAACTTTTTACTCCTGTTACAATTAATAAAACTCTGATTGATTTTTCCATATCTTCTGAGATTTGCGCCCCCCAGATTAATTTTGCTTCAGGACTAAGTTTATTTCCAATTGTTTCTATAATTAATTTGCATTCGTCCAAACTCATATCTGGGCCACCGATAATATTCACTAATGCGCCAGTTGAACCAGATATATCTACATCTAAAAGAGGATTTTCAATTGCTTTTTCCACGGCTTCTATTGCTCTTTGCTGAGAGTCTGACTCTCCCATTCCGATTAATGAAACGCCTCCGTTAGACATGATTGCTTTTATATCTGCAAAATCAAGATTTACTAAACCAGAAGTTGTTACTAATTCTGTTGTTCCCTTGACAGCATTTGTCAAAATTTCATCAGAGATTTTAAATGCTGTATGCAATGGCAAATCAGGTGCTAATTCTAATAATTTGTCGTTGGGAATTACAATTAATGTGTCTACTGTTGATTCTAGTCTTTCCAAGCCTTCTAAAGCATTTTCAATTCTTTTTCTTCCTTCAATTGTGAAAGGCAAGGTTACAACACCTATTGTTAAAGCGCCTTGTTTTTTTGCGAGTGCGGCTACTACTGGCGCAGCGCCTGTTCCTGTTCCTCCGCCCAAACCACAAGTTATGAAAATCATGTCGCTTCCTGCAATTTTTTTCTTGATTTCAGATTCAGATTCTTTTGCTGCTTCTTGCCCAACCTTTGGATTGCTTCCTGCTCCAAGCCCCATAGTTAATTCTTTTCCTATCAGAATTTTTTTGTCTGCATTAGCATATAATAAATCTTGAGCGTCGGTATTTATTGCAATTAATTCCCCTCCTTTAATTCCAATTTCCCTCATTCTGCTCAAAGAATTATTTCCTCCTCCCCCAATCCCTATAACTTTAATTTTGGCTGATTGTTTTTTTAAAAGTTCTGCAAGTTCTTGGTCAATTTCCTTTAATTCTTGCGACAATCCAGACATAGAATTTGGCTCTTGATAGATTTCTTCCATACCAAATAGAATTAACTTCTATTTATAAGAATTATTGTGGTGATTTGTTAGTTAAATTTTTATAATGCGTTTAATTAAGGAATATATGAATAAAAAAAGAGTGTTTGGAATTTTGCTTTTGGCATTTTCCTTAATTATTTTATCCTTGGAAAATAATATTGTAATAACAGGAAATGCTATTGGAGATGGTTTTTCATTTTCGTTTGTAAATCTTATAGGATTTGTTTTATTAATTGGTTCAGTAATTCTTTTGATATCAAACAAAACTTTAGATTATCTTGTTATTCCTGGTGGAGAAGATGATTGGAAAAAAGGAAGATTAGATAGGGCATTGGAAGAAAAAAATAAAGGAAGAAAGATAAAACAAATGTATTGGATGAAAGGAAAAGATAGTGAAGAAGATATTTTGCTTTTAGGAGAAAAAGTGAAATCAGGTGAAAGAATTGGTTTTGATACATTTCCTTTGCATTATTTAGAATATAGGGAATTAATAAAAAAAGCTCAGAGAGATGGGAAGTTTCCTAAAAAAGTAAGAACAGAGAATCTGGCAACAGGGCAAGGACCTAAGGAATGGGTTTATGGATTACTTGGATTGTCTGAAGAAATATTAAAGAGAAGAAAATTAGATTATAAGAAAAATCGAGATGAAGGGTATCTTGAGAAAGTGAAAGAGTTTGTTCATAAGTTTATTTAACTACTTTCTCTTTAATTTTCTTTCAATATCATCAAATTTCTTTTTGTTATTTAAATCAAAAATCCATTCTAAAAAAAGAATTGCAGGAAATATAATAAAAAGTGTTAAAATAAGTCCTTCAATTGTTAATCTTTTTATTTGGGAAAAATCTAAGTCCATAAAGATTCCATGTATTATAGAAGCAATTGAAATCAAAACTGAGAATACAAATAAAATTAAAACTTGTTTTTTTAGGAAAGGTAGGGATTTCATATATTAAATAAGAAACATGGGTTTTTATTTATTTTCTTTCTCTACTTTCGGTTCAATCTCTTTTATTTCCAACTCTAAATCAAAAAGCTCTTTGAATTTGTCCTTGAACATCTCCACAAATTTAACCATTGTTTTTTCTACTTCAATGATTAATTTCTTATCTTTACTTTGACCACGCTTGGACGAAGTAGATAAAGGCTTTGCCTCTTGTTCTATTTTAAATTTTACATCCTTTCTAAATAAAAATTCATTGAACGATTTTATTTTTTCATTTATGTCTTCTATTTTTCTTAAGACTTTTATATTATAGATAATGTCTTTTCCTGCGAGAGGGTTGTTGAAGTCAACCATAACTCTGCCTCCTGAAACAGTGAGAATTTTTGCTACCTTATTATCAAAATTAAATAATGTTCCGGGAACAGGATTAATCTTGTGTTGGTGAAAAATTTTCATTGGAATCATTTGCACGAGTTTTGATTCCCTATTTCCAAAAGCTTTTTCTGGAGAAAGTTCAATTATGTATTTTCCAATTTCTTTCCCAATCAAAAAATCATCTACTCCTTTGAGGAACATACCTTCTCCTAAACAAAAGACAAATGGTTTTGGTTCTATATTAAGTTTTGCAGATTCAATCTCTTCCTTAACATTTGAATCAAAAATTTCTCCTTCCTTGATTTTTCCTGTGAATTCTATTTCAATAAAGTCTTTTTTCTTTAAATCCATTTTATTATTTTATTGAAAATATTTATAAACATATCTTTTTTTGAATTGTTATGGTTTTAAAGATTATTAATGCGACAGAAGCAAGAGTTGGGACAAATATCCTTCTTGAAGGAAAGTCATTTACTATTAAAAAAATGGATGTTAGCAAGACAGGAAAGCACGGCCACTCAAAAGTGCGGATTGAAGCAGTTAGCATTCTTGATGGAAATAAAAAAGTTTTTGTTGTCCCGGGTCATGACAAGATTGAAATCCCTCTCGTGGATAAAAGAAAAGCGCAAGTTCTTTCAAAAGTAGGCAAAAAAGTAAGCATTATGGATTTAGAGAATTTTGAAACCTTGGAGGTGGATTGTCCTGATGAAGAAGTTTTTAATTCATTGGAAGAAAATGATAATTGTGAATATTGGGATATTGAAGGATTGAAAATAATTAAAAGAAAGTTGTAAATTAAAATATATTTCTGAGAAGATAAATTAATAAAAAGGTAGAGCTGTTAAAATATTTATGGCTAGAGAAGGTTTTATTCAAAAAACTCTTAATTTAGGAAGATTGGTAGTAGACGATTTAACACGTATTGAGGGAGATGATTTTAAAAGATTAAATAAAACGCAGTTTGTTAATGAAGAAAAAAGTCCTGGGGAGCATGGACAGATCAAAGAGGTTTACACTGTCTTAAGATTAAAGCCCGATACAGAAGATAGATACCATGGAAAGAATTTTCTTTTAATAGAATATTTGAAAAAAGATGAAATGTGCCCTTTTCGTGCTGAAATTTATGATTTTAATTTGAAACTTAGTGAGACATGTAGTTAAAAAGATTTTAACAAAAACTTAAAAACCTATTTTTTCTCTATTAATTATGGCAAAAATCATAGAAGCACAAAATAGATTATTCAAAAATATTTTTGTATGCAAAAAATGTAAATCCAAGATTAGAGCAGACCCTCAAAAAATTTTAAAAGGAAAAGTAAGGTGTAGAAAATGCGGAAAAAGTGCATTTAGGCCTTTGAAAAAAAAATAGGTTAAAATGAATTTTATAATTTATGATATTTTTTTATTAGTTTTATTTGCAATATTTATTTCTATTTTTCTTTATAAGAAAAAAAATAATTTGAAACAAGAAGGGATTTTATTTTTGTATAAAACTAAGTGGGGAATAAAATTAATTAATTACATTGGAGAAAAACACAAGAGAATGTTGAATTTTTTAAGTTATATCTCTATAAGTTGTGGTTATGTTTTAATGATTGGTATGCTTTTTATTTTGTTTCAAACAGTTTACCTTTATCTTACTACATCTATTTCTCAAGTGATTAAAATTCCTCCTATAGCTCCGCTTATTCCTTATTTTCCAAAATTATTCGGGTTGCAAAGTTTATTCCCCCCGTTTTATTTTATTTATTTTCTTTTTGCGCTTTTGATTGTAGCTACAGTTCATGAGTTCTCGCATGGAATTTTTGCAAGAAAATCCGGGATAAAAATAAAGTCAACAGGATTTGCTTTCTTTAAATATTTCCCTGCTTTTTTCGGAGCATTTGTAGAACAGGATGAAAAGCAAATGGAGAAAGCCAAAAAGTTTGACCAAATGAGTGTGCTATCTGCTGGAGTTTTTGCGAATGTTGTTGTTGCAATTTTGTTTTATGCTATTTTATTTCTGTTTTTTTCTTTTGCTTTTACAGCGTCGGGAATTATGTTCAACACATATGCTTATTCGGCTGTAGAAACCTCTAAAATAATTTCTATAAATGGGGTTCTGCTTGAAAATAATTCATATGATAATCTTTTAGATTTAGCAAATGAAACTGGATTTAATCAAATTAAAACCAAAGAAAGAGATTATGTTTCAACTAAAAAAGTTTTGTTGGAGCAAGAACAAAATAAAGGAGCTATTGTTTTATATTATGATTCTCCAGCGATAAATTCTAATTTGAGCGAGATAATTAGTGAGATTAATGATTTCAAGATAGATAGCATTGAAAAATTGCAAGAAGAGTTAGAAAAATATTCTCCTGGAGAAGAAATAGAAATTAAGACTATTGAAAACGGATTTGTTTCTGTTAAAAAAATAATTCTAACTGAACACCCTGAAATTAAAGGGGCTGCTTGGTTAGGGGTTGGTTTTATGAATTCTAAAGGAGGAGTCTTAAATAAAATTATTGGATTTTTTCCTTCTTACAAAAAAACAAATGTCTATTATAAACCAAATAATAATTTAAGTAAGTTTATCAAAGATTTTTTATGGTGGATATTTGTTATTAATATTCTTGTAGCATTGTTTAATATGCTTCCTGTAGGAATTCTCGACGGGGGAAGATTTTTCTATCTAACAATTTTAAGCATAACAAAATCTGAAAAATTTGCTAAAAGAAGTTTTAAGCTTATGACACAATTAATTTTACTTCTGTTTATTGCAATTATGATAAAATGGGTATTTAGTTTTTTTTAGGAAAATATTTAAAGTAGATAAACAAATATAATTTTAATTAAAAGCGGAGTGTTACCATGGCAAAGAAAAAAACTGCTAAGAAAAAAGCAGGCAAGTCTAAGAAAAAAAAGAAATAGCAAAGGTTTAAATTGTATTTATTTTTTTAAATTATATGATCCCGGAAAAATTAAAAAAAATTTTGAAAAAGCAACATTATGAAATTGTTGGAAAACATTCTGCTGTACAAATTTGTCGTTGGACGAAAAATTCTCTTCGTAATGAAGGTGTTTGTTATAAAGAACAATTTTATGGAATAAATTCCCACCTCTGTTGCCAAATGACGCCGGCAGTTATGTGGTGTCAAAATAAATGTTTGCATTGTTGGCGGGCAATTGAATTAACCATTGACGATAAATTAACTGGAAAGTTAGATTCGCCGAAAGAAATTATTGATGGATGTATTCTTGCACAAAGAAAATTGATTAAAGGATTTAAGATTCTTCCAAAAACAAAAGACAAAAGTCCAAGTAGAGTTAATATGAAAAAGTGGGAAGAAGCACAAGAACCAACGCAGTTTGCGATTTCTCTTTCAGGAGAACCAACTTTATATGAAAAAGTTGGAGAATTGATTGAAGAACTTCGTCGACGAGGAAAAACAAGTTTTCTTGTAACTAATGGTTTGTATCCTGAAAAAATAAAAGAATTAATGGAAAAAAAACAATTACCAACACAACTTTATGTTTCTGTAAATAGTCCAAATAAAAAACTTTATGTTCCTTTTCATAGAAGTTCTAAAAAAGATGCTTGGGAAAAATTAAATGAAAGTTTGAGTTTATTTCCTGGGCTTAAAGGAAAAACTAGAACGGTTTTTAGAATGAATCTTGTTAAAGATTTGAATATGAAACCAGAGTATGCAAAAGAATATGCAGAAATGATAAAGAAATATCAACCTTTAATTGTTGAAGTTAAAGGATTTATGAGTGTTGGTTTTGCAAGGCAGAGATTAGGTTATGATAAAATGCCTACAAATGAAGAAATGAAAAATTTTATTAAATTAATAGAAAAAGAATTGACACCCAAGGGTGTACTCTCTGTAAATGGAGATGTAAATACAGAGGGCAAAGAAACAGGATATAAATTATTAGATAATCATGAAAGAAGCCGAGCTTTTGTTTTGGGAAAAGATAAGGGAGAGTTGAAGATTACAAAAGAACAGATTTAATCTAAAAAATTTATCTTTTCTCCTCGTTTCCGATATCTTGCCTTTTCCATTGCTTTCTTCACAACTTCTAAATTTGAGCCGTCATATCTAATAACTTGTGGGTGCGAGAAATTTTTATTGCCCTCATTTGCAGGCATGATAACTAATCCCCTATCTCTCCAGCTGAGCCATCTTTCAACATATCCAGGAAAATCATCTACAAGAACTTTTCCATAAACAGTCCCTTTATCTCTTGTAATTGTTATATCTATCTCTGATCCAAGATGTTTGTCTACCCATTCTTTTTTTCCTTTCCAAGAATCAGGAAATTTTTTTGGGCCTTGAGTTAGGACCATTATATTAAAATCTAAAGATTTTGCAACTTCTAAAACATCCCATCCTAGTTGAAATTTTTCAAGATTTCTCCACCATGAACTAGGTGTTCTAATAATATCTGCTCTTCTCTTGATGTATTCAGGAATACTCTCATCAAAGAGATTTCTGTATGAAGGTTCATTAGGAGACTTTATGGATTCTAGTGCCTGATATAATCCTTTATCATGGTCGCATAAAGTTCCATCCAAATCAAATAATGCTATAGGTTCTATTTCAGTCATATTTTCCATTTTACAAATCAATAATTTCCCTCATTAAACCAATTTTCTTATTAACTTCTGAAAAATCAAAGTTTGAATTTAAACAATCCATATTTGGCCCCTTAGAGATAAATAAAGATCCCAAACTAACCTTTTCCCTATAATCTGATTCTGTTTTGAGTAAATAAAGAGCATCATTCATAATTTCCTCACGAAAATATCCTTTTCTATAGAGAGTGTTCCCAAAAAAAGTCCAAGGATAACAATTAACTGAACCTCTCTCCCATTCTTCTCCAAAAAAATCAATTGTTCTTTCTTTTTTCCCATTAAAAATATCTTCAGAACCCATAAGCGCAAGAATAAAATCAAAATTAGAAGGAAGATTTTTTATTTTCCTAGGGCTAATTGTTTCATTAAAATACTCAATGGCTTCTCTAACTTTTTGATCATTAACTTCTCCTTCAAAAAAATCATTTGTAATATAAGCCCTTCCAGTATGGCAA
>Ga0208769_1000723_pt1 | contig 15482 bp, 28 predicted proteins | sample AntAceMetag02UKC_FD_184768 | JGI IMG/M metagenome (GOLD analysis project Ga0208769, IMG submission 184768) | Saline lake microbial communities from Ace Lake, Antarctica- Antarctic Ace Lake Metagenome 02UKC (SPAdes) (version 2) | ecosystem: Environmental > Aquatic > Non-marine Saline and Alkaline...
TCTATGCAAATACTTTTTAATTACGCATTGGCTCAACTCCGGGATTGCTTCTTTTATATCGTTGATTGTGAAGCCGTTAGTCAAGTCTTTTGTTGCTTCTATGATCTTTTGAATGTTACCTTGTTTTAATCTGATCATTATATGACCTCCTTTTGTGTTTATCTTATCATAGCGGTTTAACATTGTCAAGCACTATATCGGGACTATATCATAACGGTATACGGTGCTATGTTGTTGCGCTGCCAAGATCGATATCGCCACACTCCACAACCTTAGAACCATATCTTTTTAATAGCTGTATGTAGTCTTACTTACTTACTTAGCTAACTTACTTACTATATAGGGAGTATATTGGCGCTTATATATGGCGTCGTATAGGCGCATTGGCTCCGGCTATGTATCAACGTATAGGCTCCTCTTATATTGGCGCTTACAATGTAACAACGTATTGATCTATTAATGTATTGACGTATAGGCTCCGGCAACGTGGCAACGTGGCGATCTATCAAGGCCTGGAGCGTTGCGCTTCCTTTATATAGGTATATAGCTATATAGGGACGGGACGGCGTGGCGTTGTATTGGCTCCGGCTACGTGGCATGGTTACAGCGTGGCGTTGTATTGCGCGGGTATTACGCGGGTAGCGTTACAGCGTGGCCAAGTGGTACGGTGGCCGGCTTATAACGTTATAACGTGGCGGTGTGTATAGAGTTACGGCGTGGCATACCATATAGAGTGGTATTGCTACGGCAAAGCATACCAGATAGAGTATAGTCAATAAAAAGTTAGGATTCGCGATATTGGGGTTCCATATGAACCCTACAACGATAGCATCGAAACGGCGTTTTCACCCTTAAAATAAATCCCCGAAATATAATAGCGTCGAAACGTCAAATCATTAACTAGAATGATATGCTTTTTAGACAATGTTCTGAAACTCCAAAATATAGTAGCGTCGAAACGGCGTTTTCAACATAACATTATTTTTAACAAAAACAACCTAAGTCTATATATAGCAACGCCGTGCGTCTAACAAAAAATATAACAAAAAGAAGATGAACTTGTAAGGATTTCTTACAAGTTGAAAATAAAAAGAATTAACACTTTATCGTTGACTTTTCAACGTTTTTGTGGTAGGTATAGGTATTATGAAAACATGTCCACAATGCAACAGAGTACAATTATTAGAATCATCTAAATGCCAATGGGAAGACTGTCAATATATAGAAGGTAGTGAGATAGATAAATCATTTAAACCCAAGAGTATAAATGAGCACCCTACAGAGATTATAATGAGTTGGGAGGGAAAGATATGAAACATTGTTTTAGATGTGGAAAAGAATTTAGTTCTAGCAGCTCTACTGGTGATTTGTGTTCGGAATGCGATGTTACAGTAAATTCTAATACTACACCACTAATTAATTCACTTGCCTGGATATGCCCTGTATGTGGTAGAGGTGTATCTCCTTATGTTAAAACGTGTCCTTGTAAAGACACAGTTGTGAAGTGGGGATAATATTAAATAAATTAATATACAATCTATTATTAAAAGGAGGAACAACGATGGCAGCGAAAAAAGGTGACTGCGGTCGCGCAACCCCGCGTGTAGGAACCAAAGGCGACCCAAAACCAAGTAGAGGTGGAGCAAGAGGAACCGGTAGAGGAAGAGGAACCGGAAGAAGAGGAAGATAAATAATTAGCTCGTGGCGTGGTAGCCTGATTTGGGAATGTAGCTCCCAAAAAGATATCATTGGGATTTCGCTATATCTCGGATTGCAAAACAACACCAACTGCCGAGCTTTTACATGACTAAAGCTACAAATATGTAGTGAATACAAAAGCCCTATGAAAATAGGGTTTTTTGTTATTATCAAGGTTCGAATTAACACTTGACTTGAAGAGAAAAAAGTGTTAGGTATAAGGTTAATGAAGAATCAAAGCTATAGAGACAACGCAGATAAGTTCTCCAACGCCAAAGCGATCCGGGCGGCGCTGGAAAAGATGTGTTATGAACTAGCACCTGAACCCATAGCCGAAGAAATAAAAGAATCATTATCATTTCAAGTATTCCCTTCCTTATTAACATTGAAAGAGTTAAGGCGTGTCACTGTACTTGCAGATAAATATGATTTAGATTTAATAAAGCTTATAGAAGCTTATAAAACGCTAAGAGATATGTATTGGGAAAATAAGTTACAAAAAAAGCATGATAAAGGCAATGACTACGATTTCTTAAAAGAGATAGGAGTGAAATGGTAAGATGGGCAAAGGCGACGCATACAGATCAGTTAATAAAAGAAGATATGATGAACATTATGATAGCATTAGGTGGAGTGATAAAAGAAGTGGGATTATCTGTAAAATATGCAATCGTCCAATTAGCATATACGATCTCACTACATTTAATGATAAAGGTACCTGTCATAGCGGCTGCGTTTTTGCGCCGGGGAGAGTTGAGTGAATAATAAAGAGATGGAGTTTACAAGAGGACAGTTAAAAATAATAAAGTCAAAAGCAGATTTTCAAGCTGATAGAGCTATTAAAGAAAGTTGGAGAAGAGTGTATCAAAGATTATCAGATGCAGTAAATGAATTAGATGCTTATATCGTGAGAGAAAGGAAAGATAAATGAGCTTTGATGAATTGATACATGAGTGGTATGCAGTATATGTATGTGATTATGGTATAAACAAGAAAACTATAGATCAATTAAAGAAATATATATGTAAATGGGCAAGAAAACAGTTGCCTGGCAAGAGACAGAAAAGAGATCACCCATTACATGTAAATCAAGATAAAACATGGGTAAGTGGATATAATCATGCAATAATAGAAATGGAGAAGAAGTTCAAATGAAACTAGACATTAATAAAATACTAGCAGATCTACTTTCTACAAACAAAAGGACTAAAGACGAACCAGTATATAAAGAAGGCTATGTTGATGGAACACTAGATTTCTATAACATAGTAAAAAAAGCACTTAATAAGAAAAAGGAGAAGAAGAAATGAATGAGCACGAGTGTAGTTGCGGAAACATAAAACTTTTTGAAGTTTTATCTCACCCAGCGAGTAACAAAAAAGCTGTTATGTGTGTAGAATGTGGAAATATATGGATTGAAACAGAACTACCAGAACCAAAAGATTTTAAGGAGGCTTAACAATGAAACATATTGGAATCTTAACAAATTTTACAAGCTACGACAAAGCGTATTCGTTATGCAACGTCGCAGCAGCGCAGATAAGCACACTACGCAAACATAATTACCCGGTGACGGTGATAGTAAATGAAGGGTTTCCGCCTGATGAACCATTTACTGAAGACATTCTAAGGTTCTTACCAAGCGTAAGATGCTACAACGAAATTAAGATAGATGATACATTCAAGCAGGATGTTGAAAGTACATATAGGAAGTTGAAGGCAATAATAGAAGAACGTGGTATACAGACTTTTATTACCCACGACTTAATTTATCAACCAGCTTATCTTAAAGTTAATCATGCAGCTAGAAAGATAGCAGAAGAATTCCCTAACATCACTTGGTTGCATTGGATTCATTCAGCTACATCACCTACAATTCTTAATGATATAACATTGAAAAGCGACGAGTATCTTAAAACTATGCAGACGCCGTTCCCACGTAGTTTTATTGTATACCCTAATAGCTATGAGATCCCACGTGTCGCAAGAAACATGGGTTACGAAGAAGATCAGATTAAGACAGTTAACCACGCAACAGATATACCTCGCTTCTTTGACTTTCATCCATTGTCTACAAAGCTATGTGATAAGTTCGATATAATGAGTGCTGACATCATAGGGTGTTATCCACTAAGATTAGATAGGGGTAAACAACCTGAATATGTGATAAAGATATTTAAAGCGCTTAAAGATAATAAAGCTAAAGTTAGGTTGGTGATAATTGACTTCCATTCAACAGGTGGGGACAAAGTTACTTATAGAGAAGAATTAATAAGGTTACGAGATAGTCTTGGACTATCGCCGAGTGAAGTAATCTTTACATCTCAACTTGAGAGTGAACTAAGTGTGTCCTCACCGCAAAAGATTGTTAGAGATTTTATGTTACTTTCTAACGTCTTTATATTACCTTCAAAGTCAGAAACGTATTCGCTTGTTGTCCAGGAAGCAGGGCTATGTGGTAACTTATTGGTTCTGAATCAAGACTTCCCTGCAATGCGTTCTATCTATGGGAATGATCCTTTATATAGACAGTTCTCATCTAATATAGATGTGAATACAGGCCTAGACGGCGAAACGAATACACAGTACGGCAACGAAGAAGGGTATTGGTCTGACCTTGCAAAGTCGATATGTTACTATGTTAAGAACGAAAAAGGATTGAAGATGAAGACATTCTTACGTAAACATAGGAACCCTGATGCTATCTTCAAAAAACAAATAGAACCACTATTCTACGCGGATATAAAATGATAGTTAAAATGATTGGAGCAGCTATGATGATAGATGGGATAATAGAGATGGCATTGAAGAGCAACGATCATAGGTGGACTGTAGATTCAATGAGATTAGCTAGAATAATTTTAGGTGGTGTGTTATTCTTTATGTAAAAGGAGACAATTATGCCAGTAATTAAATGTCCAACAGGTAAATATAGAATTGGAACAGGTCCTTGCGTATTCGAAACAAAGCAATTGGCCATGAAAGCATATCGTGGGTATCTCTGGAAAAAGTATGGCACTAAAGCTTCTAAGATGGAATGGGTAGATGTACCTAATGATATAGATTTGGAAACGCTGAATGATACAGCACATTTAATAGAATGAAAGGTGTAATACTAGCCGGCGGCATGGGAACGCGGTTACTCCCGCTTACAAAAGTTATAAACAAGTGTCTACTTCCTATTTATGATAAGCCATTAATTTATTATCCAATAAAAACATTAAAGCAGTTAGGCGTTACAGATATAATGGTAATACTCGGCGGGCAATATGTTGGTCAAGTCATGCATGTACTAGAAGATGGAAGAGAGTTTGGTGTTAACTTTACTTATAAGATACAAAACCATCCTAGTGGAATAGCGCACGGATTTAAAATGGCAAAAGAGTTTGTGGGTAAAGACAACGTGGCATTAATACTAGGTGATAATATCTTCTTTGATGATATGTCTAAGATGGCTATAAAATATAAATCAAAATTAGCAGTGCCTACAGTGTTTCTTAAAAAAGTTTCTGATCCACAGCGTTTTGGTTGCGTTAAATTTAAAGAGAATTGTGATGCAATAGAAGCTATTGTAGAAAAACCTTTATTGCCACCATCAGATATGATAGTTACAGGGTTATACATTTATCCGCATACAGTATTTGATGTAATAGATGAATTAAAACCTTCACATAGAGGAGAGTATGAGATTGCTGAAGTAAGCGATATATACGCAAAGAGCGGAGAATTACAATACAAGATATTGTTTGAGAGATGGATTGACGCCGGAACATTCAAATCGCTGTTCGCAGCTAACAAGGAGATAGTAGAATGAACCCTCAACAAATAATAGATGAGTTAGAGGAAGACTGTTATGTATTAGCAAGATACCTTTTTGCGCTTCATGATCAAATAGTTGAACATTACTATATAAATAAATATGATTTTAACCAAAATATAATCAGAGTACTCGAAAAGTTAGATGAGAAAAAGATAGAGGAGAAATTAGAGTACGTTTCTTTTTATTGTGGACATATAGATACGTATAAAGGTAGGACAAGTGTAGCTAAAGTACTAACTAATTGGATCGGAGGAGAAGAATGAAATTAGGCATCTTCGGAGGTGGAGTCGTAGGAAGCGCATTAAAGCATGGATTGGATAGAGGGTCGCATGAAGTTTTTGTTTATGATAAATTCAATCCTCAAGATAAAGTAGAAGAAGTGTTAGCTTGTTCTATTATCTTTTTTTGTCTTCCAACTCCTATGTTAGATAGTGGTAAAATAGAGCTTGATTGTTTAGAAGAAATGATTTTTATGACAAACTTAAAAGCAAATGATGATACTACCTGTGTAATTAAATCAACAGCAGTAAGTGGAACTACAAGAAAGTTTCAAGAAAAATATCCTAGATTGAATTGGGCGTTTTGTCCTGAGTTCTTAACAGATATAAATTCTAAAGATGATTTTGTAAATACACAAAGAATTATCATAGGAACAGATAAGGAATTTACATTTAAAGTTTTAGAAGGTGTGTTTAAAATAGCACAATTTACTTGTCCTATAAAATGGACTACATTAGAAACAGCAGAGTTTGTTAAATATTTTAGTAATGTGTTGCTTGCAACAAAAGTGTCATTAGCAAATGAGATGTATCAAGTGGCACAAAGAGTAGGGATAGATTATAACGAAGCTAAGGATTTATTATTAATGGATAATAGGTTTGGTAAAACGCACTTAGATGTTCCTGGCTACGATGGGGACTTTGGTATGGGTGGTAAGTGCTTCCCGAAAGATCTTAATGCGTTCATTTATCTTGCAAGAGAACTTGGGTATATACCTTATTTATTAGAGGAAGTATGGCGCACTAATTTAAGAGTAAGGAAAAAAATTGATTGGTAAGGAGGTAATATGAAAATTCTTTGCACAGGAGCCTTCGGATTCATAGGGTCGCAGTTTGTTAAGATGTTGATAGAAGATTACCCTGAAGTAGAGGTAAGAGCGTTTGTACGTAATTCAGACCAAAGAAAAAGTATGAGGTTAGCACCTTTTCATAACCATCCAAGATTGAGACTTATTATAGGCGACTTAACTGATATAAATTCAGTATCAGGCTTGGCCGAAGGTGTGGATGTAATTTGTAACTTCGCTGCAAAAACTTTCGTCGACCACAGCATTAAAGACGCATCAGCGTTTGTTCAATCTAATATAATTGGAACATACAATTTATTAGAAGAAGCACGAAAGAATAAGATAAAGAAATATGTACAAGTTAGCACTGACGAAGTATATGGTTCAATCCTTGAAGGCGCATATAAAGAAGATGCTCCGCTTAACCCTACAAATCCATATGCAGCTACAAAAGCAGCGGCAGATATGCTTGTACAGTCATATGGAAGTACTTACGGATTGAAATACATCATAACAAGAACAGAAAACAACTATGGAAAGTGGCAACATCCACAGAAAGCAATGCCTGTCTTTGTTAAGAATGCAATAAATGATGTTAAGATACCTGTATATGGTGACGGCGGTCATATGAGGCAATGGATTCGTGTTGAAGACCATTGTTTAGCTATTATGCATTTAATTAGTTTAGAAAAAGAAGGTGTTTTTCACGTCGCAGGAGAGCAAGAACTGAAGAATGTAGAATTAGCAGAAAAGATATTATCAATATTAAAGAAACCTAAAAGCTTAATTGAGTTTGTTCCTGACTTTGATATTAGACCGGGACATGATAGAAGATATGCTTTAAATTGTGATAAATTAAAAAGCACTGGATGGCGTCCAAAATGGGATCTACAAGATGGCTTAGAAGATGCAGTTAAATGGTATAAGGAGAATGATTGGTGGTTATATGGATAGTTTAAAAAATATTTTAGCAACAATATCTGATAGTGATTTAAGTGCAAAGTTAGAAAAAGTGTATGACGAAGTATTTATTGAATTGAAAACAAAACCAGCAGCAGTTAGATTTCATCACACTGAGCCTGGTGGGCTATTACGTCATACAACAGAAGTTGTAAATATAGCGCTAAATATTTACAATGGTAATAAAGGATTGATAGAACTATCCCGCGACGACGTAATATTAGTTGCATTTATACATGATTTTAATAAATTGTATAAGTACTGCGACGAAACAGAGCAATGGAAAAGAAAGAAAGGTCAGTTGTTTGGTTATGCAAAGAATATAAGTATGGCTGAAACAGCAGAGACAGTATGGCGCTGTTATAAAATGGGTTTAGAGTTAACAGAATTGCAAATCAATGCAGTTAGTTATCATCACGGTGGTTGGGCAGAAGGTGGATCTGTTAATAGCAGTATGATGACACCTTTAGGTGTATTGCTACACGCAGCAGATATGTTGTCTGTAGTGTGCTTTGGGAGTGATAAATGATAGAATTAATAATGCTAGTAGCGGTTAGTTTTGTAGCGGGAGTATTGTATAGATTAGGTGGGGTTGGTAAACCATTTAATACAAAATATCGTGACTTTGGTGTTCCGATAGTGTACATGTTATATTTGTTATATAGTGGTGCTACTTTCAATATATATTTAGCATTGTCTACTATATTACTATATGCATCTTTAACAACGTATTGGAAATGTATTAGCAGATGGATTGGAAAAGATATAGAGAATGTGTATTGGTGGAATTGGTTAGCGACGGGGTTCTTTTATGGACTAACTCTTTTGCCTATGTGTTTTATGGAAGTATCTTTTAGTGCTATAATACTGAGAGCGGTAGTTTTAGGAGTATTGACTATGATATGGTCAGAAAAGATATCTGATGTAGAATGGGAAGAATTTGGTAGAGGATTCTTAATAATTGTTACATTGATAATATTATGAATAGAAAATTTTCAGTAATAATTCCAACATTTGGACGCCCCGACAAAGCAGAGAGAGCAGTTAATTCAGTATTCCAACAAAGATATGATGATGTTGAAGTAATATTAGTAAATGATGGTAGTCATCAGCAGTTTGATGCTGCTTACGATAAATTCGTAGATAACTGGCAAAGAAAAAGAAAGGATCTGATTTATATAAAACAGCGCAGACAACAAAGAATGATAGCAAGGAATCTCGGTATGCGTGCAATGAGCAATAATTGGATATGGCATTTAGATGATGATGACGAATTGATGCCTGGTTCAATAAATACAATGAATGATTTAATTAATGAAAAAAATACAGATGATAATAATATTTACGCAGGGTTAGCACAATTCTATTCTAAAGATGGACAACAATTAAGAAAATTAAGACCATTTGTACCTAAATTTATTGATAACGAATATCAGCATTTCAAATCAGGAACAATTACAATGGGACAATTCGTATTTCATAAAAGTTGTCTTGATAGAATAGGATATTACCCTCATACTCCGTCGTATGGTGAGTTTGCTAAATTAGCAGGAATAAAAGACTATGGAGAAAAGGAGCCAGATGAAAGACACAAAACAAAGTGGATTGAAGTCATGGGCAACCCGTTTGGAGATGATTACTACATCTATTACAAGCTTTCAAGGTATTATCAGGTTATTACAACTGATGAAGTTGTGCTTAAAAAGATTTGTAGGAACTAAAGAAGTAGTATTTAAGTCTCTAAGTGAACTTGCAGTAGATGGTAGAAATTTAAGAAAAAGAAATCGCAATTTTTCTTGTTATGAGAATGCTAAACGGTATGCAAAACGTATACTTTCTTCTGACGAATTTTGTGTTAAGTGTCACGGAATACTTCATAAAAATAATAAAAATCAGATACAATACTATTGTACTGACATGTGTAGAGCAGTTAGGCATAATATAAACAGTAGGAAAGCTAGAAAGTTTAAAAAGAGATATAGTAGAACTGTGATGGCGACCAAGGGGGTAATATGAAATTGCTGACGTATTTAATGACAAGTAACGAAGAAGACATTATCAGAGAGATACTAGAAGACCGGGTTAAGCATTTTGATTTAATTGCTGTTATTGAAAATCATTCATTCGACACAACACCGCAAATATGCAAAGAGTTCGCAGATAGATACCCTGGCAAGATTATATATGAACGACGCGACGATCCATTCCTTGTAAAGCCTTATAGAATGCAAATGATTAATGCTTTGATAGGGGCCGGCGCAACTGATGAAGATTGGCTATTTCAATTAGATGCAGATGAATTTCTTATGAAAGATGCGCGTAGAATAGTTTTAGATGCTCAAGAAGAGAATATTAATTGTAATTGCATATATTCTAAAAGAGCGCAGTTCTATTATACAGACATAGATGTTATTAATAATACAGACTGGCAAGAATTAAGATACTATGCTATTAATTGGTCGCTTAAATTAGCATACAATAACATTTCTAAATTACTGTTTAAGAACGATAGTCAAGAAACGCCGACTGTTTTAGATGAAGTGAAGTTTACTAGAAGGCCTATCGTTGTTCATTATCAATATAGAAGCGTAGATCAGATTAAAGATAAAGTGCGTCGTGATGTAGGATTACCAGACCATTCTCATATGATAAGTGAAAATTGGGAAGACTATATCGTTAACCATACGCTGTTAAATGAGTTTAACGGTGAGTGGAGAGGTGGCGGTCATTCATGGAGAGGTTTGTTAGATAACACTAAAAAACTAAAGGAGAATTAAAATGGAATTATGGAGTCATGAAGAAAAAGAGATGGATAAGATCATAGAATTGATAAATGCTACAAAAAAGGTAAATATGCTTGAAGTTGGTGCAAGTAAGCTTAGTTTTACCGAATTTTTGTTAAATAATGCATCAAATAAGGTAATAACGATGGATTTAAAGGACAAAAACCCTAAAAAAAGACTTGAATTAGAAGCAAAGTACCCTAATTTTAAGTTCGTTTTAGGTGATTGTAGGAGTTTAGAGTGCGTTTCTGAAGTGCAAGAGTTTTTAGACGGAGATCAACTAGATGTATTATTAGTTGATGGCCGACATACTTATTCTGCTGTAAAAAAAGATACGGAACTATATGTTCCATTCGTAGCAGACGATGGAGTAGTTTTATGGCATGATGCTGTTAATACGCTTGATTCTGTGCAAATGTACTTAGCAGAATTACAAGAACACGGAATAGATCTACCTATTTTACCAACTGTGTTTCCCGGAAGGCCGCAACATCCAATTGGGATAGGATGGACAACAGAAATAGTAGAGTTAAAGGAGATAGTAAGACATGGAAAGTAATATTCATAGATTACATAGTCACAGCAAAGAAGAAATGGAATTAATTGATAAATTAGTTCACGAAACAAAGAGAAGATACTTTCTGGAAATAGGTGCATATCATTTTGAACTGAGTGAATATTTTTTAGGAAGACTATCTAATGTAAATGGCAAACTATGTTCAGTTGATTGGAAAAGTCAATTAAAAGTAAAGAGTGATATATTAGAACAAAGCCCCTTCTTTAAATTTATACAAGGGGATAGTAGAAGTGAAGAAGTTATCGCTAGAGTAAAAAAAGAAGCAGGTAAAGATGGTTTTGACATTGTGTTTATAGATGCTGGCCATACATTCCCTATGGTTCAAGCAGACACTAAGAATTATGCTGACTTAGTAGCTGATGATGGATATATAATGTGGCACGATGCTTGTAGTAGAATTGTTCCATTCATTGCAGACCTTAATAGATTGAATTGTCCAATTGAGATATATAATGATAGCCGCGGACTAGCGTATATCAAAGGAGACAAGTGGAAAGCATGGAAGCAATTGATGTAGTAATGGTGACGTACAATCGCTTGGATTTTACAAAGATAGCTATTGATAATATTATTAAAAAGGGCGGTGTTCCAGTACGATTCATATTTACTGATGCCGGCTCTACTGACGGTACACCGAAGTGGCTAATAGATAATTTCAAAGACAGTGTGATATTATTATCAGAAGAGAAGACACCATTAGGTGATAATCTAACTAAAGCTATTCCTTTTATTAAATCAGATCCATTTATGACTACATCCGAGGATCAAGTATCGCATCAAGATAATTTCATTAAAAACTTAGTTGACATACTTATGAATTCTCCATATTGGGCAATCAGACCACGGTTATACAAAGAGAATCCTGAGTTGAACCCTAGATTACAAGAAAGATTCGATAAAAAATATGGAATAATTAAAACATCTGCTATGCTTTGTAATTATAGGCTAATTAAAAATAAAGTGCTAGAAGTTCTTGGTAATGAATTTCATGGGCATCAAAAAGAATCACGCGCTTTCGCAGGGAGATTAGGTAGGAAATTACACGGAATTGCAAAAGATGTTATAATGGTAGACTTAGGTGAATATCCTGGACGTGGGTACACTAGAAACAATAAACCTATCGATCCATTGTATATCAAATATATTAACCAGTACATAGAAACAGGACATTCAATATCATGGGAATCGGAGTGGAGAAAGCGATATCTAACATCGTAACATTTTATTATTACGAAAATAAAAAAGCACCTAGATATGATCTACTAGACGACATTCTAGTATTTATGTATGAATTATTTGATAATGCTATTAAAATAATGGAACCAGTTGATTTTCCTAAGCGTGGTTCTAAAAGAGTTATAATGCACCATTTAAGAGAAGCGTTAATGATGCTTTCAGGCGCTATAACAACAACAGGAACAGTAAATAAAATAGTAGCATTAGATACTGGAATACATTATGCACATCGCGCTCATATTGTGGATGCATATTATCCTGATTTTAAAAAGTTTAGAGTTGAAGTAAGAAAAAGACATTGGATAGCAGAACTAAAAAAGGATAAAGGCAAATGAAGATACTCGTTGTTACTAGAATTACATCATTCATCACTGATATGATGGATGATTGGCGTGATAAGAAAGGCTACGAAGTAAAGTTAATACCAGAATACAATGAAGACGACGTAACGTGGGCAGATGTCATTATATGCGATTTTGTGGACAATAGACTTCAAAGCGTAGCAGAACACCCTTTAGCTGATAAAAAGATCATTATAGGCCGGTTACATCGTGTAGAATGGTATAAAGGACAACCACGTGCCGGAATAAAGTGGGAAAACGTTAATTATCTTGTTTTTACAGGAAAATACTTCCTTGATATGTTTAATCAAAGTCCAAGAAAGAATATGATAAAAGATTGTAAAGCAATACATATTCCTTATGGAATTGACTTAGAAAAGTTTAATTTTGAAAGAAGAGAGCCGGGTCTTAAAATAGCTTGGGTAGCAAAGAGTTATTGGGCAAGAAAAGATCCTGCACGAGCAATATCGCTTGTCTATGCACTGCGTAAGTACACAAATAGAGACTATAGCCTATACATGGCAGGAGCAGGCGGCGATAGGGGCATGCAGGACTATATTAGATATTTAAAGAGTGTACGACCTGAATTAGAGGGGTTTGTGCACGAATGTGGGTTTCACGGTGATATAAACGCGTTTTTAGAAGACAAAGACTTTGCTTTAGTTACATCAATAAATGAAAGTTTTTGTTATGCAGTCGGCGAGCCAATGGCAAAGGGAATCAAAACAATACTATGGGACTTTGAACCAGCTGATACAATATGGCCAAGAGAGTACACTATATTCAGCGATCAAGAATTTTTTGATTTAATAGAAGGGCCATACGAAAGTGTAAAATATAGACAATATATAAAGGAGAATTACTCATTGGAGGCAGAGATTGAAGAATTCGAAAGATTACTCAATGGCTAGAAAATTTAATCAACCAGCTAAGATGGATGCACATTGGTTAAAGCATTGCGGAACAAAAGCAGCAAGAGAGAAATTCTTCGACAGGTACAGATGTAGATTTGAGCCTGTATCAGAGCTTATTTGTGGTAAAACAGTTTTAGATGTTGGTTGTGGTGTTTCAATGATTCCACAATTCATAGATACGATAGAAGTAAAGTATCATGGTATTGATTTTTCAGAATCAGCGTCTATATTAATGAAGGGGTTATTTCCTAACGTTGAGATGTATGTAGCTAACCTATCAAATGAATTACCATTTCATGATAACGCATTTGATACCGTATTATCTCAAGAGTTCTTAGAACATTTAGAAGATTTCAGACCTATGGTTGAAGAGATAAAACGTGTCGCTAAAAATAGAGTTGTTATAACAGTTCCATCTGGACTTCAACATCCGTCACATTTTCACCCGGATTGGTCAGTTGATTTGTGTAAAAATTTATTTGAAGACCCTGAAAACACTACTGTAGGTGGCGTAGGCGGTAGATGGAGGCTAATAGTATGGAACAAATTGGTGTAAAAATGCCTGTCGAAGTAAGAGGAACTAGCATCGAAAACACGTTCATAATTCCAGTCATCTCAAATTATAAGGGAGTTGACAAATGTATCGAAACTATATATAATTATAATGAGAACTTTAGAATCTATTTAATAGATCAAACTAAAGACGGCAAATGTGCATACTTACAAGACAAAGTTCATTTATATATAAAGACACAGCGCAACTTAGGTTTTGCAAAAGCAATGAACACCGGGATCGTAATAGCAATGAGAGAATCAAAATATATAACGCTGTGCAATGATGATGTTGAATTCGTACATAAAGATTGGTTTCCTAAAGTGAAAGAATATCTTGAAAAACGACCTGAAGTATTAGGATTAAATCCCGCCTCTATTAGAGCATTCACTCCTGACAGAACAAAAGATTGGATGCCTTACAAAGAAAAATATACAGAAGAAGATATAAAGTATTTATTTGAACCAAAAGAGGGCGAGAATTGTGAGTTCACTTATAATCCAGCTTGGTTTTTTGAAGGCGCTATGATGTTCTGTACTGTGTTTCCTTCAAGAGCGTTTGAGATCGTAGGATTATTAGATGAAGGTTTTTTTCCAGGTTGTTTTACAGGTGAAACAACAATAAAAATATATGATGATACTAATAAAGAAACTACTGTTTCTTTTTCTGATTTAGCAACAAATTATAAAGATAAAAAATTCTATGTTTCATCTTATGATGTAAAGTTACAAAAAGAAGTTAAAGCAGAAGCATCTAATCCTCGTAAAACAAAAGAAGTAACACATTTAATAGAGATAGAATTAGAAAATGGATCTAAATTTCAATGTACTCCAGAACATCTATTATTGACATCTATTGGTAAAGGTAAATACTTTAAAGCAAAAAACTGTATTTTAAATGAATACAACCCAATGCCACTTATTTCTAATAATGGTATTCAAATAATTAAAAGTGGAAAACATATTAAATTAGATAAACCTGTATCTGTGTACGATTTGACAGTTGATAAATACCATAATTTTGCTTTATCATCTGGAATAATAGTTCACAATTCAAGCGAAGACTACGATTGGTGTAGGCGCTGTTACGCTCTAGGCTATCGTATGGGCCACTTCAACGGCGCATGGGTGTATCATCATTGGCTTACTTCAAAGAATGCGTTTGATTGGAATAGTGGCGAAAAAGAAAAGTATCGTGCTTATCCTGCTTTCCCTGATAAATGGAAAAGTGAAGAAGAACCTGAACCTGATATTTATGGTAAGAAAGGTAAAATGGATAAGCCTACTTTTGTTGTTCCTTTATAAATTAGAATAAACATTCACTCGGTGTCGACGCCGTAACACTCGGTTTGTTGACAGGCTCGCCGGGTGTGGAGCCTGGGATTTACGTACGAAAGTATGTTATCTCAGGCTTTTTTATTAGGAGGAAATATGGCATTTAAAATAGGACACGAACATTACACTACAAAAGGCGACTTTAAAAAAGATCATACACCTTGGAATAAACAAAAGAAAATAGAGTTAAAATGTTTATA
>Ga0208769_1000724_pt1 | contig 15460 bp, 15 predicted proteins | sample AntAceMetag02UKC_FD_184768 | JGI IMG/M metagenome (GOLD analysis project Ga0208769, IMG submission 184768) | Saline lake microbial communities from Ace Lake, Antarctica- Antarctic Ace Lake Metagenome 02UKC (SPAdes) (version 2) | ecosystem: Environmental > Aquatic > Non-marine Saline and Alkaline...
AAAAAGTGTTACCTATGTATTGAAGGTAAAGTGTTACCTATGTTTTGACGGTACAGGGCAGGCCACTGTTTTAGATACTCTTCCCCTCTTCCCCTCTTCCCCACGCCTTACGTTTCACGGATTACGTTTTACGTTTCACGGATTACGTTTCACGAATTACGTTTTACGTTTTACGTTTCACGAATATGAATGCAATCCACTTAACAACCATGTAACACCAAAGTAGGTGAACAATACAGTTAACGCCGCAAGTATCACGATGAGAGATTGTGCTTTTCTGTCGTTTTTGTGAAAATATAATGATAAAACTATAATATTGATCAGTGCCCAGGTCTCTTTTGGATCCCATGACCAAAAATTTCCCCAACTGATCTGTCCCCAAATGGCACCTGTGACCAGCCCTACTGACATAAATATCATAGCCAGTGAAATGTCCGTATCCATTTGTGCGTCGTATGCAAAAATATTCTTTCGCGAGAACAAGCGGATAATAGCAAGAATTAGTCCACTGAAAAGCGCAACATATGAAAAAAGATAGGCAGGGACATGGATATACATCCAGGGACTATTTAGCGCAGGCATAACCGCATTTATAGCTCGTGTCTCAGCCGGGAGAATGACAAGAACAACTGTAAATATCAAAACAACAAAACGCTGTAGATTGACAACTCTTGAACTCGCTGTACCTTGGAAGAAAAGAAATTTTACCTGCATAAGAAAAGAAAGCAAGAGAAACGATTCATAGACATTGGTAAAAGGTGGATGATGAGCCGTTATTGATCGTATTATCAATATTGCCAAATGTAAAATAAATCCAAGATAAAGAACGTAGGTAGCTATTCCCTCTTGTTTAAATAGTCCTATAAACAGGGATATCGCATATATGCTGACAAGAATTAAGAGTAGTGTAAATTCCATTTATCTTCTCCTAATTCGTACAAATATCAACGTTAATAACAGCATCATTGCAATGACCAAAAGTAAAGTGTGCCCTTTTACCTCTACATACTCCAAAACAGTTCCCATTTCACCTGTATCGGGAAGGATTTTTATTTTAGCATCAAGAAATGAAATTTCTCGCCCAACCGGCAAATAAAAGAGAATATCATTATAGGAGATCGCAGCCCGTTGAAGAAGTGGATCAAATTCAAGAAAATGAAAATCAATACCATTCATTTCAGCGTATTGACCCTCAAATAACTTCAGACTGTCATTAAAATAAAAATTAAAAGGAGTAATATTCCCATAGGATGATTGGTATAGACGTATTTTTTTATACTTGAATGGATGATTAACGCTTACGGAAACTGTATCCATATCATTGATCAATATCGTACTATTGTAATGAACTGCTGAAGCCGATCCATCTTCATGAGTTATTGTGAAATCCAGTAATTCGATATTAAGTGTATCGTTCTCCATTTTCAACATGTAATGACCACCTTCACCCAAAGCCAAAGGATAACGATCATTATTTGATTTAACGAAAACAACAACAAAGATCAATAATGCCAATAATATATGAAGTAACTTAGACAAAAATGACGGGATAAATATCGCTGAGACAAAAGTAAAAACTGCGTAAAGCAAATAGATAATAGTATATCCTAAAGATGAAAGCAGAGCCGGAGAAAAAATACTGGCCAATGCTAGCATCGTCAAAATAACAAGAGTGAGGATCCAATATGAATATTTAAGTATTTTTACCATTGTGAAGTCAGCTCTACGAGCACTTTGTCGGCTAATTTATCCTTTAATAGCTTCAATGCGGATTCTCTGGTAACTTGTTGATCTGAAGAAAGTGAATTATTGTAACTGTCACTGTAATATATTTCGTATTCGCTTAATGCTTTTTTCATAATATCTGTATCATTTAGAGCATCATACCAGCGAAAATCCATATTTAAAGTTAATTTATATTCTTTAACGACCTCTGTTTCATCATAAGAGAAAACCGCATCACTGATCCGGGTAAACTCGGTATAAATAATGGAATTCGCTACGGAAACATCACTGATGGGTAAAAGGTTATCCAATTGCATCTTATCCGTCAAAAGGGTCGTAAAATCCTGTCCAAGATTAAATTCCGCCGTATTGTTCTTGGTCTCATCTATGGCAACACTTTTTATATGCGGCGGAATAGTACCCGGTCGGGTGGAATACATCCAAATACAACCGGATAATAAGAATGTGATAAGCAATGAGCTTAAAATAAGTGCTTTATTTTTCATTTTATATCTCCAATTCAATGCCAACCGGGCAATGATCCGAACCCAAGACCTGATCAAGAATAAATGCATCTTTTACATTATCCTTTAATTCAGGACTGACATAAAAGTAATCAATGCGCCATCCTACATTATTGGCCCGTGCATTTGCACGATAGGACCACCACGAATAGCGATCTTTCTCATCGGGGTGGATCAGTCTAAAGGTATCAATATACCCCGCTTCTTCAAAACGATCCATCCATGCACGTTCTATGGGTAGAAAACCTGATGTTTTTTCGTTCTGTTTAGGCCGGGCAAGATCAATGGGATGATGAGCGGTATTATAATCTCCGCAGATCACAAGCCCCTTTCCTCGTTCTTTTCTTATTTTTTCAAAGTATTCAAGACAAAAATCATAGAAATCCAATTTAAACTGTAGACGGATCTCATCTTTTTGTCCATTGGGAAAATATATATTGAAAAAAATGAATTTATCAAATTCAAGCATGATCACGCGACCTTCAGTTTCATTCCGGCCGAAAGTAAAACCCGTTTCGATCTTTTGAGGCTGTATTTTGGTATAGGCCCCCACTCCACTGTACCCTTTTCGTTCAGCGGAATAAAAATAACTTTCATAAGATGGGAAATCTTTATGTTCCGACTCTAATTGATCCTCCTGGATCTTGGTCTCTTGTATACCCAATATATCCGGATCCATTTCTTGGATGATATCTCCAAAGCCCTTTTTAGCGATTGCCCGTAAGCCATTTACATTCCAAGATACTAGTTTCATGAAACCTCCAAAGCAAATGATCTTTTTAATTATGCTAAATTAAGCATTAATTGATGTTTGACAAAGCATAAAACAATTGACAATTGATAAAGGAAAAACTATTAATTAGGTGTAAAGGTATAGAGGTGTAGGGTGTAAAGGTATGGGGTATGGGGTATGGGGTATATAGGTCATTTTATAATTCTGATTTCCCATTTACTTCTATTGCTCAACTGCTCGCCTGCCCTTCCGAATCCGCCAGCTGGCGGAGTAGAAGGATGTTCGATATTCAAAAACTTGACTCTTGATTCTTCTCTCTTGGATTTTCTTCCCCATCATGTTAATCCTGTTATCCTGTCAAAAATAAACAATCCTGGATATCCCGTAATCCTGTCTGAAATAATCTCGTCAAAATAAAAAAACCTTCCGTTTAGGAAGGTTTAAATCTGATATGCTATAAAATATTACGCTTTTTCAATACGATCGGATTTGATGCACTGGGTACATACTCTAATTCGTTTAACCGTGCCATTTACTTTAGCACGAACACGCTGTAAATTGGGTTCCCAACGACGACGAGTTCTATTATTAGCATGACTTACATTATTGCCGTATTGAGGCTTCTTTCCGCATATGTCACAAACTTTTGCCATTTTATCTCCTTCACATTATCAAAAGCCTGCTAATATCTAACATTAATGGCAACAAATCAAGTATTTTTTATGATTTTATGGTTGATATGATAACTTATTTATTTGGACGGGATAACAGGATCGACAAGATTAGGCTAAATATAAATATCCATTCAGAGTTTATCCCCTAAACAATGACCTAAAACCTTCCATTCGCCTTTAACTTCTTCAATATCCAGTCCAAGTAACTTGACCATTTCCCCTTTTGGAGACATGACGGGACCTAAGCCCAAGACCATATCAAAACTTTTTTTCAATGTATAGGCTTTCTTATTTGTTTCTGTATCACATAATATGGTGGAAGCATCTCGCAGGTCCGATTCAACCTGAATTTTCCATGAATACTGAAAATAATTTTTATCATCTTTTTGTTCAAAATAAATACTTTTAGCAAAATATAAAGGTGCAAGGATCCCAAAACTCAGATCTGCAATGGATGTGATCGACAAGGGACACAATGCATTCCCGGGACGAAAAAGCTTAAATGCGTTGCCTATTGCTTGAGCTGCAACAAGAATATTATATTGAGAAAAACAGAACTCTTTATTCAATGTCATAGCTTTGTCATCCAAACGCACATAAGGTGGCTCAAAATAATGTATGTCTTTTTTTTGTCGCTTAATTTCATTGAGTTTTAAAGTAGAGTTGGCTTCAAAATCTAAATTAAATGAAATTCCTTGTAGCAATAAAGCTAACAAAAGAATGAGATCATTCTCAGTATCTTTCATGGATAGCGTTATATCTGCCTTCAGTTCAAGTGCAAGACAAGTTTGGAGTAACTCGGAATAAGTATACGACTTTGTGTTGAAATCTAGAGCCATTTTATCAGGAAATTCACGGGCATGCTGCATTATAACCGAAGCAAAGTTCGGAAATGGAACGATATGTTCGGAATAAGGAATATCAAGAAACTCATTTCGTTTTTTTTCATTAAAAGACATCTGATGCTCGTTTAATTTCATTTAATTGATATGAAGGTAAGAAGGTTTGTGGTAAGAAGGTCATCAGGATATTTCACTTCTTAATAGTTGATTCACGATATCGAATCAAGAAAAATAGTTTTTTTGAAATCAAATCAGAAAGTTCTACTATCCTATCTTTCTCCTCTTTATCCAAGTACCCAATCTCATTTGCAATAATTGCTTGTGATCTAACTTCCGCGTTTGAAGCCTTAGCTATTCTCAAGTATTTTAGATTGGATCTTGCAGATCCACTTTCTTCTCCCTCAGCAATATTACTAGACACACTAATGGTAGCTCTACGAATTTGATCTATAAAGCCAAAATCATTCTTAAAATGAGCCGTGTCTGTCAATTTATATACAATCTTAGCTAAATCTTTAGCCAGTTTCCATACTTCAAGATCCTGAAATCGTCCCATTTCATCCCCCTGTTGTATCAATTATTCTAAATTACTTCTTTTACCTTCTCACCCCTTACCTTCTCACCCCTTACCTTCTCACCCCTTTATACCTTCTATTTAGCTTATTAGTTTGCAAAACTCTCCCAATCTCTTATTAATCTGATCTTTGTCCAAAGTTTCAAGTTTATCGGTTGAAAAAGATTCCACAAGAAACGATGCCATCACGGTTCCATAGATCATGGCTTCCTGATAATCGCTGAATTTGAGATCTTTTGGGTTTTTACTTGCGAGATATCCCATAAAACCGCCGGCAAAGGTATCTCCGGCGCCTGTAGGGTCGACCAATTGATCTTCGGGACATATTGGGTACATCGCATGCTCATCATGATGGAAAAGCTCTGCACCATATTTACCCTTTTTGGCAATTACGGTTTTAGGGCCCAGGTTCTGGATAAATTTTACACCATCAGCTAGATAGGTTTCTTTGGTTAACTGAATAATTTCTTCGTCGTTGATGATAATGATATCGACACGACTCATGGCCTCTAAGAGTTTATCCCGGCTAACATCAATCCATAAATTCATTGAATCCAATCCGACCAGTGGTTTATTAACCATTTGATCTAAAACTTGTATTTGCAATTCAGGATGAATATTTGCAAGAAAAAGCACCTCGGTATTTTTATAGGAATCGGGTAAAACGGGAGAAAAAGTTTTAAAAACATTTAATTCCGTAAAAAGAGTATCGCGGTTCTTTAGATTTTTTTTATACTCACCACCCCAGCGAAAGGTTTTACCTTCCTTTATTTCAAGACCTTCAAGGTTAATATTCCTTTTTTTAAATTCATCAATGGCACGTTGAGGGAAATCTCTTCCTACAATACCCACAATGCTTACGGGCGAAAAATGAACGGCTGCTAAACTAAAAAATGTTGCCGAACCCCCGACGGCATTATCTCGTCTGCCTTTTGGTGTAATAACAGTATCTAAAGCAATTGAACCTACGACAACTAGTGACATTTTTCTCCTATTTGACAAAAGTACATTTATTGACCGCAACTCCTGAATTAGAGCGAACTCTATAAAAATAAATTCCGGATGCAAGCCCCTGCGGCGACCAGGTAATATAATGATAACCTGCCTCAAAGTCCTTTCTTATTTCTCTATCCACCCGGCTTCCCTGAAGATCAAAGAAATCAATGATCACTTCGCTTTTTTGAGGTAAAGCAAAATAGATCTGCGTGTTTGGATTGAAAGGATTTGGATAATTTTGGAATAATTTGAATTCTTCGGGAATACCTGCAGCATTGATAGATGAAACGAATTTTTCTTCGATGAGAATAAATTTGACTGCATCTGCACGCAATACGTAATTGGTCGATCCTCCCCCATTATTTTGAACTCTCAATGTTACGGGCAGATCTTTTGGTAAGTCATATTCCCCGATTGATACATAATGACCACTTTCGGAATTTTGATCAATATAAACAGTATCCTGAGGAGTGCCATCGACGATCACGATATATGCGGCATGTTCATGAGCATTGCTGGTTGTGGGAACAATAAATTGGATATCATAACGACCGCTTAGCTTCAGTTCGGTCGTAAAATCGGCATAAGCACCCAAATTGGCCGTGTGATTAAAGATACATCTGCTTGTCGCTTTTGATGCAACTGCAACGCTTGTGAACCATGCGGGGCCGAATTCGTGATATCCCATAGCATCATCGTTATCGATCAAACGATAATAGCTTAAAGACGTAGCAAAAACAGGGATGTATTTAATGGAATTTCGAGGATCATCACTTTCAATGATGATCACATCGTTATATTCACAGAAAGACTCGGATGTAAATGTAATAGGGATCTCTTTCACTTCCATCGGTGCAAGACTCAATGGAAACTCCTCACCAATGGTCAGTTTACTACCAAATGAAGACAAAGAAGTAATCTCCAATTCTTCTTTTCCTGAATTTGATAATGAAAGATAAAGTGTGGCAGTATCACCTATTGAAATTTCGCCAAAGGTCAAAATATCCTGATTAATAACTAAATGTTTATCGGTGATAAGAGGTGAAATCCTGACAACATCAATTCCCATTATCAGGCTTGAATCAAGATTCTCGAATGTAATGGTATTCCCTGTGCCGCTTTCCAGTTCATAGAATCCGGCATGCTGCCATTTATCTGACCCAAGTAAACGTGAGTTATATACCATCGTATCCAGAATGCTGCTATTCTCAACGATCACTCGTGCCGAATCTGTTGTAGAACCCGGTCCGTGAAAGAATATATTATACGTTCTGGTTTCTTGAATATCCGGAATAATAGTAAAAGACCCTAACCCGTTTAATAAGCGAGCATCCAAATCCCATAACTCACCACTGGTACGGTCACTCCAATCACCGGCGCCTTCAAGAAATTCAGGTTCTTTTTCATCGATAAAGATATCATCTGGAATAAAATCAATGTGAACTTTTGCCTGATTCCCTACACTATCGCAAACGGCAACAGCGACTTTTGCAATTTCTTTTTCAGGAATTGCTTTTATCGTTTCCCATTGATTTTCACTTGTCTTTGTGCATGATAATCTTTCATAGGTCTCATACATGGTCTTAAGAACGACATAAGGTTCTTCTGACTGAAAAACCGGGCCATCGGTCTCAATGGCAAAACGAATTTCATTTCCATCGATAATTTCATTAACCGTCAGGATTGGTGCTATCGTATCTAAAGGATTGATCCACAGTCTCATGGCTTCAACATCTTTGCAATACATGAATTCAACATCATTTTCATCAGATAGACGGTGAGCTAAATTATTCAACGAGTCCATAGCTGTAAGAAAATTGGTCTCGGGAAGATGCGCCCAATAACAGACCATTTGATCTTTTCCGGCTGCCGCTTCTCTAAAAAGAATATCCAATCCATAGTCAATTTGAGATTGAACAGTAAAATAGAGTGAACGTACCCGCCATTGTTTCATATCGCCTTCGAGCCGATAGTTCTCACTATTTGGATGAAACGGTACGGATCCACTGCTTATCGTTGTCCAGCAATCCGACATATCAAAGGGAATAAACCGTTCCTGATAGTCCTGCCAATGTTCATCCATATACATCCACCCGCTTCGAAAAGAAATGGGGAAAACGTTATCTTCAATTAAAAAAGTATTTAACGTTGTTTCATAATCATTCAGATTTAAAAGAAAATCGGGCGCAATTTCATATTTATAAAGTCCGTCTCCATCCGGGTCGGACCAATAATAGGTATGGTAGTGCAGAGATAATTGATCATCATAAAGATCAATGGCCTCCCGATGATATTTATTCATTAAATAGAGCGTAATATTCCTTCGAATAGGGATATTGCAGTTCCTTGATAGATCAAATACATTCCCGGCCATCATCCACCAGGTCATCTTCATGGGCGTTCCATAACTATCACGAAGTTGATATCGGAATGAGGTATCCATAACAGCATATCCATTTCTTTGGGGATCGGAATATAGAGAAGACAAGAAATACCTATTACCATAAACTGAGGTTGAAAGTCCGTCCCATATGGATGTATCAGAGCCAAGGACAAGATAAACCTTCCCTTTTTCGGCTGCCATGATCGGAAGAAGCAAGCTAATACAAAAAAATGCGATAAGTATTTTTTTCATTATTTTGTCTTTAGTTTAGAAATTCGCCAAGGTAATACCACGGCATTTTTATTATTGAGCTCATCTTTAACCCGCATAAATGCGATACCCGCATATTTATCCATCGTGCCTTTCCATTCAAGCCATACGTCATATTCAGTTTCAAAAGTTGAGTAATTTGTCGTAGAGGCTTCTCTAAAATACAGATTGCCTTCTTTTTTGACGATCATCAGCATATGTGCGGAAAACACATTGTCCTGATTCGCATATAAAATGGCAACAATATCACCGTCTTTGATCCGGGGCTTTACATCTGCCATATGTTCCATAGGGACATATTCAACAGTAATACTTCTATCGAGTTTTATGTAGCGCAGATCATCCATACCTTTTCCTCTAAAGAAATTCTCATGAGAGATCGTACGGGTCATAGATGCGGTATATTCTCCACCCACTTTTGCTGATACATCATCTAGGATCCAATTATTTTCAGGCATCCAGTCAGCCATGGTGTAATGATTGCGAGTTTTCATTCCGATCAGTCCATCTTTGTAACGTATCTGCTGGAGATTATTAAAGAAATTATCCCACGAATCGGAAATGGAGAGAGCCAACACATGTTCGCAATAGACCATGCAGTTCGTTTCCTGAAAGTTCACTAAAGGATAGGTTTCAAGTAAAGCATAGGGACCGTCACCCGTTGCTGTCCAGCTATAAGGAATTTCCAGGAACATCTCAGAATATAAGTTAATACGATCCGTAATGGTCATATCCTTATCTGCATTGACCCGTAACATAGAATCAATTTCAGCGTGACTCATTTGACCTATCACTGCCGGTGATGTTTTATTTGAATCTGAACAAGAAAATATTAATGCGACCATTATAACAAAGATCAATATTTTTTTCATAATCCCACTCTCTTTACTGCTTAGTAAGTTATTTCGACTTCTACAGTATCTAAAATACCCTTGATCGGAACGCTCGGTTTGCGAACAACGACCGTAATTTGTTCTATACCTGTATATTTGTCTTTAATTTTTCGAGCTATTTCACCTGCCAACGCTTCAATAAGATGTTTTTTCTCATGCGTAACAATCGCCTCTATATCATGATATATGGCTTCATAATTGATGGTATCGTTAAGATTATCGGATTCAGAGGCTTTTCTTAGATCAGCAGCGATCACAAGATCAAGTTCAAAGCGGGCTCCAAGAATCTTTTCGCTCTCCTCTACGCCATGATAACCGTAAAATATCATATTCTTAAGTCGTATGTAATCCATAAGTACCTCAAGAACCAAGATCCAAGACTCAAGAATCAAGAACCAAGATTCATATTTAATATTTCAAATTTACTATAGAGACTTCACATCTTACGCTTAACTTTTTCATTTCAAGATCATCATCTCATGAATAGATCCTTCCAGCCTACGCTCAGTAGAGCTTCGACCGGCATGGCACTGCGTTCAGGATGACAGGCTTTGTCTCATTTCACGTCTCACATCTTACGTCTAACGTCTTACTTTTCTTCTTCATTCTTTCTCGACCATCCGGCAGATCCTCTCTACGTTCGGACGCCAGCCAGAAGGTCCTCACGTCTTACTATGTCCATTTAAGTTTATTTCTAACTACTGAGAAAAAATCGCTGTCAACAGAACGGACCAACTTAACTTTATAAGGTGCACGTTTAATTCTGATTGTTGTATCCTTTTGAGCAATAATATCTTGCTGCCCATCAAAGCTGATCATACAGCCGTCTTCCAATTCTTTAAAACGAATTAAAATACTCGAATCACCTGAGATCACAGTCGGGCGATTGGAAAGCATATGCGGACAGATCGGATTGATAATAAAAGCATTCATTCCGGGCGCAACGATGGGGCCTCCTGAAGATAAGGAATAAGCTGTCGAACCGGTCGGAGAAGCAACGATCAAGCCATCACTGCGAAAAGTATTCATATAATCATCATTAATTTGCACATCTAATGTAACCAATTTTGATGAATGAGAGCGAAATATCACAACATCGTTAAGTGCGTAAATTAGCTCGGAATCATTTCCGATCTGAGCCTCAAGTACCATTCTTTCATCTAAGCGAAATTCGCCTTTTAAAATATTGATCATTTTTTTTTCATAAGTTTCTCCTGACAATTCGGCAAGAAAACACAGGTGTCCAAAACGAATACCTAACATAGGAATTTGATTTTTTTGCATTAGTCTGGCAGCTCTTAATATTGTTCCATCACCACCCAATATGATCAATAAATCGACAATATCTATCATCTTCAATAATGATGTTCCATGAGGATAACCGGCTATTTCTGCAAATTCGGCTTCTACACAAAAGTCAATATCATTATTTTTCAACCATTCAAGGAAACCTCCAAAGAAAGGACTTATTTTTTCAGAATAGTTTTTATTGGCAATAATACCTATTTTCATTATGATTCCTTCTATTTTAAAAGCTTCTTTAAAGTCCCGATCACTTCATCTACAGTTTCGGCTTTGATCATACCATCAATTCCCCATGAACCAAGGGAGATCACAGTTTTATTATATTGTAGAGCATGTCCAATCTCGGATAAAGTACCATATTTGCCACTGATAGCAACAGCCACATCGCATGCGGAAGCCAGTATTTCATTTCTAGCCAAACCAATACCTGTTGCTATAGGGATCGTTACATAAGGATTAGCATCGCTAACATCTATACCGGGTAATATCCCGATCACGGTACCACCGGCTTCATTGCAGCCCTTACTGACAGCCTCCATAATACCCATCCTACCACCACAAAGTAGAATCCAATTATTTTCAGCTATGGCTTTTCCTAATAATTCCGCATTTTTTAAAGCAAGGCTATCTGCCTCACGTCCACCAAATACAGAGATAAGTAAACCGCGTTTTATTTTAGTTTTCATATTGAAAGTTAATACATTCACATAGACATGTAAAGCATGAATACTTTGTATGTCAATTTTATACAGATCGCAATTTAAATTTCCGGATATTTACTTCAGAAAGAGAAGCTTTCCATACGCTACTTTTTCATTTGCAATGATCCGGTAAATATAACACCCGCTACCGATCCCTCGCGGCGACCATTTAAGCTGATATGTTCCGAGATGTTGGTAGGAATTGACAGGCATATCAATTTTATCTCCACGAATATCAAATACCTCTACACTCACTTGAGCATCTTCTGAAAGGTCATAATGAAAGACAGTATAGGGATTAAAAGGATTCGGGTAACAAGGATAGAGTTTAAAACTTTCCGGTAATCCTTCATCAGAGTTGTCATGACAAATTGAGGTATTTCCCGGATATGTGACACGCAAATCATCAATATAGATCGATCCTTCTTGAATACCCGTTTTAAGAGGCATATAAAAACTCTTGAACATCAAGGGGTATGATGTTGTCAGATTGGAAATATTTATAAATTTTGTTTCATATGCATCAGTATTTGACACCGTAATGGAAGTAGAAATATTTTTATCTCCCGCATCCAGTAATTTTGTATATACCCTGTAGGAATCACCATCACTCAGAACATCAAAGAGAAGTAATTCGGGTAAACCTTCAATTTCAATATCTTTACTTAAATATATTTTGCCCGTAGCCGTGGTTTTATAATCTATACGGAATACTTTTTTCCCATTAACCCCATCGGGACGATCAACTAAATAAAGTCCGCTGGCCGTCATGTCAAGATTATCTCCCGAAAGGGTCCAACCTTCCAACTCTTCCATTCTATTCAGTGAAACTTCACCGTCTTGAATAATCACCTCAATATGAGATGAATCATAGATCTCGCCATAATAGACATACACATAGGTTTCACCTTCCGAAAGCCCATGGAATGAACCCAAACTGTCAACATAGCCAACAGTACTGTCGAGGGAGCTAAAGCTTAGTATCGTGTTATCCAATTTGATGCTGTTTAAATCCGGATCAATTCCCCGGACAATGAAATCTATTGTTCTATTATTATCTGTGATGGCTGACTCGGGACTTATCATGATAGAATCCAAATTGATTTTACTTACATACATTGAGTCTGTTAGCAGTGAATCACCAATACTAACATAGACATAACCGTCCGTGCCGGTAAGGGAAGCAGTAAACAAATATTCACCTTCACTACCTTCTATCGTGCCTATCGATTCATCGCAATATATATTTGTAAGCGACCAATCTGGGCTGGTTTTAGGATGATAGAATTCATCCCATTGAGAAACTTGCATCGAATAGCTTTGATTCATGAAAAGATCAATACTGTCGCGTTCTATCTGAGCTAGCGTAGAATTCCCCTCAGGAGCCGTTGAATAAATCGCTACGCTGTTTCTAACGGAACGTTCCGATCCATCTGAAGGTGAATTGATGATCTCATTATTTACGAACATGACACTCGAACCGCCACCATCGAAATTCATGGCTCTCCAGGCTCCTAACTTAATCATGATATCCGCCAAATCCACCAGATTTATTCCGGCACTGATCGTCTGTCTTCCATCTACGACGACAAGAAACATCTTAGTGGTGTCCTGATCAAACCCAACGGCCGTCCGAGGGTGTAAAGCCGTGGCAAAAGTACTTCCACCACCTTCATTGGTATAACCGGTAAGTGCATAATTTTGACCATTACGCACAAAGGTCGGAAATCCGCCAATTAAGTGTTTCATGCCCGTCATCAAAGTAAGATAATTGTAGCTGACACCCGAACTACTGAGATCTTCAAATGTTTTCATTTTTAATAGAACTTCAACAGTATCCCCAATATTCAATAGTGAATTAAGAGTTGAGGCAGCCGTCCCGTTACCCGATAGGACTGCTGTTCCGGTCTGTATTTGCATATTGCCAATACCGCTTTCTTTGTTTTCTACAATACAGTTTACAACTTCATTAACACTCCAGGCTTCAAGGGGTCTGATTTTAAGCTCGATACCGTCAGAACTTGTCTCGGTCCTATTACCCATGTGTTGATTATAGAATATTAATTCGTTGCTACCTCTGCCGGCATTGATATCATTTATTGCAAGTTGAGTGCTGTTATGCGTTATTTTTCCTTCATATTTATGACATCCAATGGTGACCTTATTGTTTTCATCTATGGCAAGAGATGGCCAATATATTGGATAGGATGAACTTAATTCCTCAAGTTTAACAATCTCCCCATTGACAATGCCTGCATTGGTCGAACTGGCGTCAGACTGGTAAAAATCACCATTCGTACATCCAACCAATCGGTGTAAAGCTGAATCCTGCGCTTTGGTCATTACGCTTGGTTTAACCAATCCGCCTCCATCCACTGCCTCCACACTGATATAGGGATTATCCAAATCGATCTCCATAACATAGATCATCCAGGGAACCGAAGGTGCTTTAAGGGTTTTCTGGACAATACCGGGGCCTATATTCCTTGTTCTTAATATTTTTATATCGGGTAAAGCTCCCCATAAAAGCGAGATTTGTATTATGAGTATTAAGGCAATCAAAATAATGCGATAATGTTTTTTCATGATATCCTCAAATAATAAATTTATTTTGCGATAAGATAAACACGAATTTTATGATTTGCAATTTTTGTCTATGAATACTTGTAATTATACAACGGATTTAAAATATTTTTTTGCGGTCTTAAAGAATTTAAGTGCATCCACCGTCTTATAATCGGGGTAAGTCCACTCCAATGCTTTATATTCATCTTTTTCAGCGATCAGCGTACATTCGGCATATATCCCTTCAGCGAGATAGGTGCGATGTGAAAATGCTTTTGTGGTTAAAAGAGAAAGTTGATATAAGGTCAATGAACCCGGATCAATATTAACAGATCTATTTCCATCTTTTAAATATTTATTCTCTATGGTTTGAGATTCCAATTTAAATCTATAAAAGTTTTCCAAAGAGACAGGCAATGAGAAAACATAGAATTTCTTTAAAAGTCTCTCCCCCATCTCTTCACGATAATATTGACTGAAAGTAGAAAATTCAAAGGGTCCGAATTCCAATTCGATCTGACCGTAAAATCTAGACAACAACTTTTCAAGATCATCAAAAAGACACGGATCATTAGTAGTAATGGCCTGGAAGAGTAATGCTTTTGTGGAGATTTTTATCATAAGTAATCCAAGTTTTCTGTCATAAAATACAAAATAATAATCATAATAGTAAATATTTGTTGAATTGTTGAAGCGTACGAGGGCCAATCATTAAATTGTCTGGTTGTTAAGGGGTAGTTAACTTAAATGATTTCAAGCCCCGGTATTGGATTCCAAATTAATTAATTCAACCCCTCGACAAGCTCGGGGTTGGAGGTGGTTGGTTGATGCCTAGTCCCGGGATTGCATCCCGGGTTTTTGTATTCAACCCTTCGATAAACTCAGGGTTGATGAGGATTGCTGGTCTGAGATTCCGGTGTTTTGCACCGGGTTACTTTTGTGTTCACCCCTCCATCAGGCTTCGCTACTTCGTGCTATGCTCGACAAGCAAGCTCGGGATTGAATCTTAGTTAAAATTCCCATACCCCGAGGGATCAAGGGGTATAATACTATTACCCGGCGAGGAACGCCGGGACATTGACTTCCCAATAAATACGAACCCCGAGCTAAGTCGAGGGATTGGAAATAATTGGGTGACCTGAACTCCCAGCGTTTCGAACCGCGTTGCTCTATTCAACCCCTCGACAGGCTCGGGGTTGGAGGTGGTTGGTTGATGCCTAGTCCCGGGATTGCATCCCGGGTTTTTGTATTCAACCCTTCGATAAACTCAGGGTT